>PDWI01003254.1_pt1 | contig 23075 bp, 24 predicted proteins | sample 1430891 | NCBI WGS metagenome assembly PDWI01 (sample SAMN01162508, study PRJNA174530) | Oral metagenome, whole genome shotgun sequencing project. | biome: Marine environment; feature: Marine mammal; material: Swab sample of the gingival sulcus; isolation source: swab sample of gingival sulcus... | reverse complement strand
ATTTATATAAGTTATAAATAATATACTTAATTTACCTTAAAATTTATTTTTTATGAGATATAATAAGATTTCAAATTCATTATTCAAAAAAAACAGAGACAAAATAATAAGGTGTATGGAGACAAACTCTATTGCAATTTTAACATCAAGTGATGAAGTACCAAGAAATGGCGACCAATTTTTTGCTTATCGCCAATGCTCTGATTTTTTTTATCTGACGGGAATAGACCAAGCTAAAAGCATGCTCGTGCTTGATGCAAATGCAAAGAGCAATGAAGATGGTGCTACGCTGTTTATTCTGAAACCTGACGAAAAAACCGAAATCTGGGAAGGGCATAAATTACGAATGAATGAGGCACAAGAGATTTCAGGTATTTCCAATATTCAATATATTGATAATTTTGATATAGTTGTAAGGTCGCTGGCTCTAAATCGAGACAATATATATCTGAATATCAATGAGTACCCTAAGTTTTACACCAAATATCCATACACAAATGTCAGGTTTATCGATAAGATAAAAAGCGACTTTCCGTTGCACAACTTCAAACGCCTTGCTCCATTATTGACAAACGCAAGACTCTGCAAAGAACCCGAGGAAATCGAATTGCACCAAAAAGCCTGCAATATTACCAATGATGCTTTTGAGAGGGTTTGCCGATTTATAAAAAGCGGAGTTTACGAATACGAGGTGGAAGCCGAAATGACTCACGAATTCATCAGGCAAGGGGCAAACGGACATGCCTACGCCCCCATCGTGGCATCGGGCGTTAATAGTTGCGTGTTGCACTATATCGAAAACGACAAGTTATGCAAGAACAATGACTTAATCTTAATGGACTTCGGTGCGGAATATGCCAACTATGCCGCCGACACCACTCGCACAATCCCCGTAAACGGCAAATTTACCGACCGTCAAAAAGAGGTTTACCAAGCCGTATTGCGAGTTATGAAAAAAGCAATAAAATTGATTGCTCCGGGCAACACCATAAATGCAATAAATAAAGAGGTTGGTAGTTTAATTGATGAAGAGCTGGTGAATTTGAAGCTATTAACTGCAAGTGAAATAAAAAACCAAAACCCCGCAAATCCGCCACGCTTAAAGTACTTTATGCACGGCACTTCGCACTTCATAGGGCTTGACGTACACGATGTTGGAACAAACAGCACCATCCTAAAACCCGGCATGTTGCTAAGTTGCGAACCCGGAATATACATCAAAGAGGAAGAAATTGGCATACGTCTTGAAGATGATATACTTGTAACCGAAAACGGACAAATCAACCTGCTCGCCCATGAGGCTATTGAAATCAATGACATTGAAAATCTAATGAAACAAAAAAATATACATATACTATAAAAATGGACTTTACAGAAAAAATAATAAAACACAACAACAAAAATCTATGCTACTCGATGGCAGGCGAAGGTCTGCCGGTAGTGCTTCTGCATGGATTTTTAGAAGACAAAACAACTTGGCAACCATTTTCGCAAGAGCTTGCAAAACATTTCAAGGTGCTTGCAGTGGATATTCCCGGTCATGGCAAAAGCGACCTACCCAACGACAATCCCTCAATTCCCGACTTTGCAAAAACAATCTTGCCTGTGTTGGATGAAGAGCAAATAGACAAAGCCTTTGTAATAGGGCATTCCATGGGCGGATATATCGCATCGGCATTTGCAGATTTGCACCCCGAACGTCTCTCGGCATTATGTCTCTTTCACTCAACGCCTTTCGCCGATTCAGACGGCAAGAAAATCATAAGGGACGTAACCATACAAAAAGTCAAAGACGGCAAAAAAGGTGCTTTGTGTAGAAATCATGCACCAAAAGTGTTCGCCTCAAAAAATCTTGCCAAATTCATAAAGGAAATAAAACGCAACGAAGAAATCGCCCTCTCAATAGACCAAGATACAATTATCGCCACGCTTACAAGCATGCGAAACCGCCAAGATTACTCCCAATCAATAAAAAATCTTCAACAACCATTGCTATACATCGAAGGCAAAAGCGACAATTTTATCCCCTACAACTTTATAACAAAAAAATATCTTCCTGAAAAACATCAAATAACTTCGCTAAGCGATTCGGGACATATCGGCTTTTTAGAAGAACCCAAAGAGTCTTTGGAAGCCATAATAACTTTTAGTGAAAAATTTTTAAACACAAAAAGTTAATATCTTTTTTAAAAACTTAAATTTAACTTAAATTTGTATGAAAAACATTTACCAATGAATAAATTTATAATTATAATAATAACATTTCTAATACTGCCTATGCAAAAAAACGTTTTTGCACAGAAAGTATTCTCGGTGCAACACGAATATCAGGCAGACATAAAAGTATACCAAACCAACGACATCAACAAAGCCGACTTGGTAGTCTACAAAGTAAACTACGAAAGCAAAGCCACAAAAGACGGTCTTTGGTATTTTACCGATTACGATTATCAAGCAAAAAAACGAATATTCTTTACAAATGAAATCCAACGAGCCGACTTAACCGTATTCTTTACAGAAAATATGAAAGCCATAGGTTGGCGAAAAAAGTCCAAACAACACCTTTTATATTAGTACGAAAAAATATAACATCAAAAAATACTCAATTCTACCATCTAAACTCTAAACCACCATGGACGACAATACAATAAAATGCAGTAATTGCGGAGCAGAACTGAAATTTGCCCCCGGTACAAAAAATCTTAAATGCGAATTTTGCAGTACCGAAAACGAAATAGAAATTGACCAACAAGCTCAGGAAGAAGCCCACAGAGAGAATGACTTTTACAGCTACCTAAACTCAAAAAAAGACAAAGCCGCCGAAATGACGGTATCAACGGTTAATTGTACAAGTTGCGGTGCAAAATCAACATTCGACCCCAACCAACTTTCGGGCAAATGCGATTTTTGCGGAACTCCATTAGTATCGCAAGAAGCCGAGGAAACCTCAATCATAAAACCACAAGGCGTAATTCCGTTCGTAGTTACAGAAGAAGAAAGCCACAAACTATACAAGCAATGGCTCAAAAAATTATGGTTTGCACCAAACAAACTTAAAAAATATGCCACCCAAACAGGTGCAATGTCAAGCATATACATTCCTTTCTGGACATACGATTGTCAAACATATTCGAGCTACTCGGGTGAGCGAGGCATCGACTACACCGAAGAGGAAGAATACACCGACGAAGACGGCGAAACTCAAACCCGCTCGGTTACCAGAACCGATTGGACTTATGTAACCGGTAACGTATCAAGTTTCTTTGACGACGTTACAGTACCTGCAACAAACTCACTACCCGTGAAACATGTTGATAATCTGGGACCTTGGGAATTTTCCGAACTCACTGCCTATGACAATCGTTTTTTCAGAGGACACAAAGCCGAGACATATCAAGTATCATTGGAAGAAGGTTTTGAAAACGCCAAAGTAAAAATTGACTCCGAAATAAGAGAAAACGTAAGGCGAGACATCGGCGGCGACAGACAAAGAATCAACAATGTTGATACCAGATATGAAGACATCACCTTTAAGCACATCATGCTACCAATATGGCTGAACGCATATCGCTACAAAAACAAAACATACCGCTTCTTCATCAACGGACAAACAGGCAAAGTGAAAGGCGAACGACCTTACAGCTGGATAAAAATAACATTAGCCACATTGCTCGGCTTAGGCATAATTGGCGGATTAATCTGGTACTTCAATTATTACAACTAAACAAATAATTTAAAAAAGTAATTTATCAAAACCACGCCAAAAGTCAAGCGAAACAAATACTGCAAAATCAGCTCACTGTTTTTTATCTTGAAAACAAGCTGTGCGAAGAAAAACAAAACAAGCAAAAGCAAAAAAAGAAACGGCGGATATACTTTTAAAGCCGAATAAAAATCGCCACGCAAAAAAAGTATAACCGCCCTTTGAAATCCGCAACCCGGGCAATCATACCCAAAAGTCTTCTTGAAAATGCAAACTAGTTTATACTTTTCTAAAAAATCAGCAATCGCAGTCATAAAAACATACCGTTAAAATTTCGACATCAATTTACACCACAAAGATACACCCCCATTTCATTAAAAGAAAATAAACAATAATAAAATGCAACAACTACATGCCGCCTATTTATTCGACTCGGTAAAAGAGATTTTCTCAGAAACATATTTCAACGAAAAAATCAATCCGCTGTTAAAACAACTGTCATCATTTGACATTGAAACCTCAACACCGTTGCAAATAAAAAACATGCACCCGCAAACTGCAATCATCCACAACATGATTACAATGGGACGCCCCACTCGACCATCGGAATATGTAGAAAAAACTTGCAGCATATTTCTAAAACAAACCCAACGAGGCAAAAACATCAAACGCAACCATTATCCGTTTAACAATAATGACCTGAGAACCAACTTAGAAAAGGCTCTCTACATAATAGACCCGCGGTATGAAACAAATGAAATAAAGGGCAACAGTCAAAGAAATGTTTTCAAAAGAAAGGTTGTTGATAAATTCGTAAATGCAACCGACGAAGCATTTAGGCATCTGTTCCATGAAAACAAAAAGCAGTTTTCGAGCATATTGCCAAAAATCAACAAGCTGAATTTCGACGAGCTTAAACTCACAAAATACACCCCCGATTTCATAATCGACCTGCCCATCCCTCAGCACGGCACAAGGGGGGCGATTATCGACATCGACCACGAAATGGGAATGGTAAACATGGATTTCCTTGCCATCGAGCAAAAAGAAAAAATTGCAAGAACCTACGGATATAAATATATCTATGTAAAAAACGGCAATCTGCAAGAGGCGATAACAAAATTTGAGCATTTCACATTCAACGACTATTTCGACAAACTTAGAAAAAACCATAACGCACCTTTATATAATAGCATCTCAAAAAAGACCGCTCTTCAATACATTTTAAGTCCGATAGCTATTGCTCGGATTCAAAAAACAATAATAGATTTCATAATCGCAGGGCAACTCAACATAAATGCTGAAAGCTGGGAAATAGCTGTAATAGAGCGAGATGTACCGGCGGCATTCTTAGCTGTTGAAGACTTAAAAAGACGATACAAAACCATATACGAGTTTCTAAATGTAAAACAAAAATTCCCTGAAATAAATTTAGAAATATACAACGAAGCCGAATTTGACGACTGCAAACTTCACGATGCAAACCGAAGAATAGTAAAACCGCCAAAAAATTTCAACCAAGCAAAAAACTACGACCTGCTCATAGACATTGCAATTCTGCAAAAGAGCAATTCCAAAACCTCAATCCCTGCAAACCAAGCAAAGCAAACGGCAAAAATACGCTCGTCGCATGCCAAAATCACATCACACAGTTTTTACTACTGCGAAAAAATCGACATTCCACAATTCACAAAAGAAGAGTTTGCAAGAAAAACCGACATTCTTAATCAAATAATAGAAGACTTATTTAGAGTAAAAACTCTTAACAATATCGAGCAACGCAGATTGGTGCGTGAAATAACCGGCACAACATACACCATGTTTCACGCTCCGCAACGCAATATCCCCGAAACCGAAATCCTGTTCGCACTATTTAATCCGGGACTCACAATCTCAATTCAGCCCAATAATTTAAGCCAATTAAGCAAATTAAAGAAATTGCAAAAAAACGGCATCTTCGCCGAGTTCCACTTAGACGGCAAACAGCATAAAATCAAAGACAAAGAATACATAACCCAAATAATAACCCAACGAAAAGCAATATTGCTGTACATCACCGCCGATTTACTCAGAAGTCCTTGTCTGCAAACTGCTTTCAACTCATTGAAACCGAGTGATATAAACCTCAAAGGCATTTATGTAAACGGCATGAGTGCCATATCGGAATTTAGCTCAGATTTCAACCCTATATATAAAGGTGTAACCAAACGCTTGGAAAATCTTCTAAATCTGAAAAGTCAAAAAACGCCCATCGTGATAAAAGGGCATCACTGCGACTACAATGTAAAGGAAGACATCAAGGCGGAAACAAACATCGACAACATCATTGAGGAAAAACCATGCATCCCGGATTTGCAAATAAAAAAAATCGAGTTTCAAATCGACGATACTTCCTCGCAAGAAGAGATGTTTGAAAAATCAGAAGCAAAAAAACAAGAGCTGATTTTAGACCTTGTAAAAAAAATACCCGACAGTCAAAAAATATTAATAATCTACCCGTTTAGTTCAAGGAAGCAACTGCATTATTGCCAAAGTGCCAACGAGGCGGTGGCTTATCTTCAAAAGGAAATGCCGGAAGAAACAATAGAATTATTCCATCAACCCGACAACACCGAAACAAATTTATTCAACCTTGAAGAATACACAAATGCCAAAATCGCTTACGAAAATTTCATAGGCAACAAATGCCGAATCCTATTGGCATCGGTGCAAATAATCCACGCATTCCGCCCCAACAAACTCACAAATATCATTCTATCAAACACCCCTGCCGAAAGCGACACGCTCTACAAAATCATAAATCTATTTTCGCCCTTCGAGACCAATAATCTTTATTTGATAAATGACAATACCGAGTTTGTAAATCAAAAAACTTTGGATACCGCCACAATCAACGGCATTCAAAAAAATATGGAGCAAGTTCACAAAACAACCCCCGATAAATTTATAAAAGAACGAAAAATACATATAAGTTTTCCCGGCAGAAATATAGACCTCGCAATAAGCAACGAGCTTCTATCAATAATAAACTCCGACAGCAACAAGCTGAACCTCAACAATAACAATGATGTAGCAATGCAAAAATTAATTTCGCAACACACAAGCTACAAGTTTGAAATCTCAACACTGCAAGACATCATTGAGACATCATCATCCATAAACCAACTATTCGAAAAACTAAGCAAGTTCACCGACATCAGCATCGTAAACGAAAACATTGAGCTTCCTTACGAAATCGAAAAACTATACCTCGCCCATCGCACACCCGCCAAAACCCTACTCCACCTCAGCCGTTTTTACGAAATCGGACTAATCGACGACTACACCGTAGACATGAATTCCGGCGAAGTAACAATTCACAAAACCAAACGTTCCGACGTTTACTACAAAGAGCAACTAAAATCGATACTCAACAGATACATATCGGAAAAGAAAGTAACAGAGGCACTTAGCAAAATAAATGAATACAACGGAAACAGCACTACCGAGAAAATCATAAACTTCTACACCAACTTCCTATACGACGAAGTTTGCGAACAGCGATACACCAATATCGACACAATCGATATTTGGATAGAAAAACTATTTAACCAAATTGCCCCTGAAATCCAAATGTTGGAGCTGAAAAATTACTTCAACACCACCTTCTCGGCAAAATACCTAAACTCGCTAAGTCCGCAAAGCCTCATAACCGCCACGGCAAGTTTCGAGGGCGGCTCGTTCAATACCGTAATGGAATTTATATACAACACCAGATTCCTGAAAAACAACATTGAACATCTCTATAAATCAACGCAAAAAGCACAAAAGATATACCCCAATAATTATGTGATTTTGCTTCTGAAAGCATTTGCGGAATTTAGCAAATACGGCGTAAATGAAAATTTTGAGCAATCATTTCAAGCACTTTACGAAGGCTTCGAAATTATGGAACAAGAGGAAAATCCCGACTATCAGGAAGCCATAGACCGTCGCACGCTCTTCTTCGACATGCTCCGACAATACAACAAAGAGACCTACGAAAAGGCAACTCCGCTGATATATCTCAAAACATACATGCAAAAACTAACCGATTTTAATAAAAAATTCTTGTTGGGATTCGATAAAAATCAAACTGAAAACACAACCGAAGAAAACACGGAAAAAAATCAAAAATAATTTCAGAAAATTACAAAAAAATGACAAAAAAAACATACATATTTAATACCTTTGTCATTCGATAAAAATACCCAACAATAAAGCAAGCCAAGCAATGCAAAACACAAAAAAAATAAAAACAGCACTAATTTCAGTATGGGACAAAAACAACCTCAACCCCATAATAAAATTACTTGCAGAACAAGATATAAAAATAATATCAACAGGCAACACAGCCAATTATATAGAAAATCAAGGCTACCAAGTAACAAGAGTAGAAGACATTACGGAATACCCTGCCATACTTGGCGGAAGAGTAAAAACTTTGCATCCTAAAATTTTTGGTGCAATTTTACAACGACAAGAAAATCCCAACGACCAAGAGGAAATTAAAAAATTCGACATTCCGACATTAGACCTCGTAGTGGTAGACCTATACCCGTTTCAAGAAACCCTAAAAACCGATGCCACTCATCAAGAGATAATCGAAAAAATAGACATCGGAGGAATATCGCTGATAAGAGCAGCTGCTAAAAACTACAATGACGTATTGGTAATATCGCAAAAATCGCAATACTCGCAATTAGAGGAAATCCTAAAAAACAATCCGCAAGCCAACACGCTTGAACAAAGACAAATAATGGCAGGCAAAGCATTTGCAATATCATCAGAATACGATAATGCCATATCCAACTATCTGATTTCTAACGACAAAGCTCAAACCAAAGAATTGCGATACGGCGAAAACCCTCATCAAAAAGCACAATACAACGGCAATCTAAACGAAATCTTCACTCAAATACACGGCAAAGAAATATCATACAACAACCTTTTAGATATTGATGCAGCCATCAACTTAATGGCTGAGTTTCAAGAGCCAAGCTGTGCAATCATAAAACACACCAACCCTTGCGGATTAGCATCGGCACAAGACGCAACCCAAGCATGGCACAAAGCATTAGCGGGCGACCCAATATCGGCATTCGGAAGCATCATCATTTTCAACCGACAAATTACGGAAGAAACCGCCAAAGAAATCAACAAAATTTTCTTTGAAATTATAATTGCCCCCGACTACACCGACAAAGCTCTGGAAATTTTAAAAGTAAAGAAAAACCGCAGAATATTAATTCTGAAAAAATATCCCGACACAACAAAAATAAGTCGAACAATACTAAACGGTACTCTAACCCAAGACAAAGATACCGCAACCGAAACACCCGAAACCCTAATAACAAAAACCACAACAGCACCATCACCTCAACAAATAGAGGAACTGCTATTTGCCAACAAAATAGTAAAACATTGCAAATCAAACGCAATAGTGCTGACAAAAAACAAACAACTATGTGCCGGCGGAGTAGGTCAAACCTCACGCATCGACGCACTAAAACAAGCAATAGAAAAAGCACAAAAATTCAACTTCAATCTTGAAGACGCCGTAATGGCATCAGACGCATTTTTCCCATTTGCCGACGCAGTGGAAACAGCTCACAAAGCCGGAATTAAAGCTGTAATACAACCCGGAGGCTCTATAAAAGACCAAGATAGCATTGACTATTGCAATCAAAACGATATAAGCATGGTTTTCACCGGCATCCGACACTTCAAACATTAACATAACTACTTAAAACACAATAAAATGGGATTATTTTCATTTCTACATAAAGAAATAGCCATAGACTTAGGTACAGCAAACACTATTATAATAGAGAACGAAAAAATAATGGTTGATGAGCCGTCCATTGTTGCAATAGACCAATCATCTAAAAAGCTAATTGCAATAGGGCATAAAGCCCAGCAGATGCACGGCAAAACCCACGAAAACATACGCACCATACGCCCTCTAAAAGACGGAGTTATAGCCGATTTCCAAGCTGCCGAACTCATGATTAGAGAAATGATAAAAATAGGAACTCGACAATCACGTTTCGGTTCGCCTTCGCTAAAAATGGTAATTTGCATACCATCGGGAAGTACCGAAGTTGAAACCCGTGCCGTAAAAGACTCTGCCGAACACGCAGGGGCTCGCGAGGTATACATGATACACGAACCAATGGCGGCGGCTCTGGGCATAGGCATAGACGTTGAAGCACCCTCGGGCAATATGATTGTGGACATCGGAGGGGGAACAACCGAGATAGCCGTAATCTCACTCGGCGGGATAGTAAGTAGCAGGTCTATCAGAATAGCCGGCGACGATTTCACAGCCGACATTCAAGAGTACATGCGTCATCAGCACAACATAAAAATAGGCGAGACCACCGCCGAGCAAATAAAAATAAATGTTGGAGCAGCCTTAACGGAATTAGACGAAGAACCTGAGAACTTTGTAGTTAGAGGACCTCACCAAATGACCTCGCTACCTATTGAGATACCCGTAAACTATCAAGAGATAGCCCAATGTTTGGACAAATCAATATCCAAAATTGAGATTGCCATTATCAATGTTCTTGAAAAAACTCCGCCCGAATTATACTCCGACATATACAGAAACGGCATATATCTGGCAGGTGGCGGTGCGTTGCTCAAAGGCATGAACAAACGTATTGAAAACAAAACCAACATAAAAGTACACATCGCCGAAGAGCCTCTATTGGCAATTGCACGAGGCACAGGCATAGCTCTTCAAAATATTGACAAATTTAATTTCCTTATTCCTTAGATTAACAAACTGCTCCCTTATTGTTTTCAGTTTGGGAGCAACTTTTTTAATTAAGAATGAAGAATTAAAAATTAAGAATTCTAAAGACGCAATGATTTGCGTATTTATAAAAACAACAAAAAAACAAATCGTAGAGACGCAATGCTTTGTGTCTAAATGAAAAGAATTAGTTTTGCTTACGCTGAATTACATTATATAACTACACAGACGAAATGCCATTTGCAAATAAAAATTATGAATAGACAATAATGAGAAGCATAATAAGATTCATAATAAAATATTACAACCTATTTCTATTCATTCTGTTAGAAAGCATAGCCCTTTTCTATACCATTTCTCACAGCAAAGCAAAAACAAAACAATTCATAACCTCGGCTGGATTTGTTACAGGATATTGGAACGACAAAGTTTATTCCGTAGCACAATACTTGCAACTTTCAGATTTAAACACTCAACTACTTGCTGAAAACAAAGACCTTAGAAATAAATTGGCAAGCTATCAAAACAACCGTCAATTTATACTGCGAAACATGCCAAGCTACTCGTACAAAACGGCACATGTAATCAAAAACTCGGTGAAGCTGAAAAACAACTACATAACCTTGAACAAAGGCAGGTTAGACGGCGTAAAAGAAAACATGGCAGTTATTAATAATAAAGGTGTAGTGGGCATAGTGGCAAAAACCAGCAGAAATTACTCCACAATAATTCCTGTTCTAAACACAAAATTTCAGTTAAGCGGTTTGATTAAAAAAAACGGCTACTTCGGCAATATAAGCTGGGACGGCAACTCGCCCAAAACCATAACCCTCGAAGACATACCCGGCTACATCAGCATTGAAATAGGCGACACAGTGGTAAGCTCGCAATATTCTTCGATATTTCCGCCCGACATTCCCATAGGCACAATAAAGGACATTCACAACATAAAGCAAACCAATTTTTATAAATTAGACCTCGAACCCACCGTAAATTTTCAAAACCTAAACTACGTCTACATCATAGACAACAAAACAAAACAAGAGCGTGACTCGCTTGAAAATCAGACAGAAACATTTTTAAGAGTAGAGTAACAACAGCAAAAAACTAAGAATAAAAAAACTACAAAAACAAACGTCGCAAAAGATTCTAAAATAAAAATACTAAAAAAATAAAAAAAAACTTATTATTTTATGAAAATAACTTAACTTTGTGGCGTTTTTTCAAAAACCAATCAAGTTAAAATATTTAAAATAATGGCTAAGAATAAAGAACCAAGAACAGACGGATTCGAAACTATCGAAACAACTCTTACCAAAGGAGAACAATTTATTGAGAAATACCAAAAACAAATTACAATCGGCTTTTTAGCAATAATAGCCGTTGTGAGTTTATACATAGTTTATAAACGTTTTTACAAAGAACCTCTCGAAAAAGAAGCATTGGAACAAATGCGATTTGCAGAACGCAACTTTGCAAAAGATGCTTATGAAGTGGCAATAAACGGCGACGGACAATTTCCCGGTTTCAAATCAATAGTAGAAGAATATGGTTCTACCGAAGCAGGTAATATGGCAAAACTATACTTAGGAATATCATATTACAAAACAAAAAAATACGACGAAGCAATCGACGAACTAAATGATTTTAAATCAGATAACCCCATTTTAAAACCTTTGGCATACGGCAATATAGGCGATGCTTATGCTGAGAAAAATGAATTAAGCACAGCAGCAGAATATTACGAAAAAGCTGCCAAATACAGCGACAACACCCTTACCGCACCTATATATTATATGAAAGCGGCACAAGCATACGAAAACGCAAAAGATGTTGAACAAGCATTAGAAATATACAACATCATAAAACGCGACTACAAAAAAACAGCCGAGGGAGCTGTTGTAGACAAATACATTTCACGCTTAACAGCAGGTGCATAACATAAAAACCCCTTCCATAAAATATGGCAACTACAAATTTATCAAACTATGATACTAATACAGTTCCTGATGCTTCCGGCATGAGGTTCTGTATCATAGTATCCGAATGGAATAAAGAGATTACCTTTGCCCTCAGAGACGGTACAGTAAAAGCATTGATGGAACATGGTGTAAATGAGCAAGATATAGAAGTTATATATGTACCCGGTTCGTTTGAATTAGTGTATGCGGCAGCCAGAATAGCCAATGAAAGTATGCTGTTTAATGCAGTTATTGTATTAGGCTCGGTTGTGCGAGGCGGAACCCCTCACTTTGAGTATGTTTGCCAAGGAGTTACACAAGGAATTGCACAGCTAAACTCACAAGGTTATATCCCCGTAATTTTCGGATTACTTACCACCGACGACATGCAACAAGCCCTCGACAGAGCAGGCGGAAAGCATGGCAACAAAGGTGTTGAAGCAGGTATAACTGCAATAAAAATGGTAGCTCTAAATCGCAAAATTGACCAAAACCTTATCTCTGAATAAATAGAAATGCGTCAAATTTATAATGCAATAAAAAGCAGGGGAAAAAGTATATACTTAATAATCACAGTATTATCATTAGGTCTTGCCTGTTTTTCATCATGCGATAATGCAAACCAAGCAACAAACCAAGGCGAAGCAAAAATACAATTTGACTCTACCGAAGTAGATTTAGGCACACTAAAAAGAGGCGACCAAGTGGAATATGCCTTTTATTTTCAAAACACCGGCAAAGGCGATTTAGTAATAAAAGACATCACAACCGATTGTGGTTGCACGGTAGCCTCAATAAAGAAAAAGGAATATAAATCCGGAGAAAAAGGTGTTATTCGCATAAAGCTCAACACTATACAACTTTGGAATAATCAGCAAAAAACAACAACTGTATTAACCAACGCAAAAGATTCAATTACAAACTTAACTTTATACGCTTTTGTAGAATCGGATTTTGAATTGGTGGAAACAGAATAAAAATCACAAAAATAAAAAAATGACAAATTTGAATTTCATATTATTAATGCAACCCGCAGGCGGAACAGCCTCAGGTGGAAATAGTTACAGCACATTAATAATGTTAGGCGTAATCATAGTAGTATTCTACTTTTTTATGATACGTCCGCAACTAAAAAGACAAAAAGAAATCAGAAAATTTAGAGAAGCCCTCAAAGAAGGCGACAAAGTAATGACCACAGGCGGTATCTACGGCAAAATATTAACCGTGAAAAAAGACAGCGTAATATTAGAGGTCGAAGGAAAATCGAAATTACGAGTAAATAAAATTGCATTGATAAAAGATGAAGAACAATTAGTTAATGTAAAATAAATTTCCAAAGCAGAAAATACTATTTAATCAACAACGTTCTAAGTATTGAAAACATAACTCCTTAAAATGAAAAACTTTATAAAAATAGTATTAATTGCTACAATTATCATAACAAGCGGTTCGTGCAAATATCAAAGGCTCAGAAAATCCAAAGACCCTGATTTCAAGACCCAAAAGGCACATGAATTTTATTTAAAAGGCAAATACGCAAAAGCATTACCGCTATACGAAGATGTAATTCTGATAAAACGCAATACGCAAAACTATCAAGATATACTTTACAGATATGCAGACTGTTACTACAAAGTCAAAGACTACATTCTTGCAGGCTATTATTTCAGACAATTCGTAGAGACATATCCCAAAGGCAAGTACACCGAAGAAGCCCAATACATGAGTGCGTACTGCTACTATTTGGACGCACCCAAAGTTACATTAGACCAAAGTGCAACGGTTACGGCATTAAACGAATTTGGAAAATTTATATCCAAATTTCCAAACAGCCCAAAATTCGAGCAATGCAATGATTTAATAGATGAATTGAGGTATAAGCTTGAAACAAAGTCATTTAACAATGCAAGTCTTTACTATAATCTTGAAGAATACAAGGCAGCCATAGCCGCTCTGCAAAACTCATTGAAAGATTATCCCGACACGCCTTACGAAGAAAAAATAAGATACCTAATATTAAAATCGGCATACTACTACGCAAAAAACAGTATACTATCAAAGCAAAAAGAACGATACCAAGATACTGAAAAATATACCAACGAATTTCTAACCAAATTCCCTGACGCAAAGAAGCACAAAGAAGCTGAAAAAATATTACAATCAACAAAAAAAGCACTTCAAAACTTAAACTCAACAGAAATATGAACTACAAAAAAATAAAAGCTCCCGACAGCACCATTACAAGAAACATCGAAGACTTCAAAAAAGAGACAAACAACATATACGAAACGATTGCAATTATGGCAAAACGTGCCGACCAAATTAGTCTTGAAATTAAAGAAGAGCTGAACAAAAAGTTGGAAGAATTTGCTTCATATACCGACAACTTAGAGGAAGTATTTGAAAACAGAGAGCAAATACAAATATCAAAATTCTATGAAAAACTGCCCAAGCCATCATTGATTGCAGCTGAAGAAATGCTAAACGAAAAACTTTTCTTCCGAAGAGCAGACGAAGAAACTAAAAACCAATAAACTCTAAGTTTAAAATTGACAAAAAACAAACCTAACACATTAGCAAACAAGCACTTTATTATGGCAGTAACGGGTGGAATAGCGGCATACAAAACCGCAACCTTAATAAGACTGCTCGTAAAACAACAAGCCACAGTGCAAGTGTTGATGACACCTTTTGCTAAGAAATTTATCACCCCTTTGACACTCGCCACACTGTCAAAACGCCCTGTGCTAACCGAATTTTTCAATCCCGAAAACGGACAGTGGAACAGCCATGTCGAACTGGGCTTAAATGCTGATGCCTTTATCGTAGCTCCCGCAACGGCAAATACCATAGCAAAAATGGCTCACGGCATAGCGGACAATTTAGTCTTAACCAGCTATCTGTCAGCAAGATGCCCCGTATTCTTAGCTCCTGCAATGGACTTGGATATGTTGGCTCATCAAGCAACTCAGCAGAACCTCGACATCCTCTCGCAAAGAGGCAATACAATGATAAATCCCGAGGTGGGCGAATTAGCCAGCGGATTGCAAGGCAAGGGCAGAATGGCTGAACCTGAGACTATTGTGGCTCATATAGAAAAGTATTATCAGAGGCAAAATGACCTTGCCGGCAAAAATATTTTAATTACCGCCGGGCCTACCCAAGAAAATATCGACCCGGTGCGTTTCATTGCCAATAAATCGTCGGGCAAAATGGGTTATGCAATAGCCGAAGAAGCCGCACAACGCGGAGCTACCGTAAACCTCGTGAGCGGTTCTACCCTACTCCATGCTACTCACAAAAACATAAAGGTACACAGCGTAAGCTCTGCAAATCAGATGTTTGAGGCATCGAAAAAACTATTTCCGCAATGCGACATTGCAATCTTCACTGCCGCCGTAGCAGATTATAGACCCGAAATTTGTCATAAAAACAAAATAAAGAAAAACGACGACACCCTAACTCTTAAATTAGTCAAAAACCCGGATATTGCCAAAACTTTAAGCCTGCAAAAATCAGATAAACAATTTACCGTGGGCTTTGCTTTGGAATCAAATAACGAACAAAATAACGCCATCAAAAAGTTAAAAGAAAAAAACTTTAACTTGGTGGTACTCAACTCTATAAATGATAAAGGGGCAGGCTTTTCTTTCGATACCAACAAAATATCAATAATAAATCAAGACAATAAAATAAAACATTTTCAGTTAAAACCTAAAACGGAAGTCGCATACGACATCTGGCAAGAGATTTTAAAATATATATAATTCAAAAATATGAGACTGTTTTTCATAAGTCTTTTTAGCTTATTACATTTCCACATCGTTGCACAAGAGCTAAAATGCAGTGTGCAAGTAAATCACAGCAGAATACAAGGGTCTAACACTCAGATATTTCAAACCCTGCAAAAAGACCTTAACGAATTTATGAACAACACAAAATGGACAAATAATGTATTCGCTCAAAATGAACGCATTGATTGCCGAATAATGATTAACATATCGGAATTTAACAATATCGACAGGTTCAAAGGCACTATAACCATACAGTCATCACGTCCGATATTCAACACCAACTATAAATCGCCTCTGATAAATCACAAGGAAAAGGACAATCTTTTTGATTTTGAATACACCGAGGGACAACGACTCGAATTTAACGAAAACACTCATCTATCGAACCTTACATCTGTCATGGCGTTCTACGCATATATATTTATAGGTTTGGATTATGACTCTTTTGGGGCAAGAGCAGGAACACCGTTTTTCCAAAAAGCGATGCAAATAGCCAACAACGCACAGGCAGGCGTTGAACCGGGTTGGAAACCATACGAAAGTACCGACCGCACAAACAGATACTACCTCGCAAAAGGCTTTTTAGAAAATGACAACTCTACCCTACGAAGTTTCTACTACAACTACCACCGAAGAGGTCTCGACCAAATGTCAAACGATGCAAACCGAGGCAGAAGTGCCATCACAAAGCATTTCAAATCACTGCGAATAACCTACAACAAAGACCCAAACTCGCTGTTTCTTAAAATATTACTAACCACAAAGTTGGACGAAATCATCAACATATACAGCGAAGCTCCGGTAACAGAAAAAAAGGAAGTCTACAACATCTTAAAAGACATTATTCCTACCAACAACAAGCTTGATAAATTGCTAAAATAGCTCAAAAAAGTGTGTAGTTTATTATTGTAAATTTACGCTTGAGCTTTTGTATTGCTCAAATTGCCGAGAATAATTTTGTTATAAATCAAAAGTGCAATTGTAGTACCTATACCAATGAATGCAAAAATATACCATATCTTGGCAGGGTTATAACTATCCCACAAAATTTGCGTAAGCTCATTATTCGTAAGATTTAAAATATTTGTTGATTCAACAAAAAAATCATTTTGCGTATATGTTGCCGAAATTTCGGGCAAATCATAATTTTTGCTTTCCATATAGCTACGCAACAAAGTTATCTTGTCGGAAGTATATTGGTACACACTGCCCGACAAAATTCCCGCCAGCCAATTACCCACGGCAACCGGCAAAAACGACGTTCCCATATAAAGTGCCTCCTTCTTCTCCAAAGCTATCCGCCCGATATACTCCGTGAATTTGGGCGAACCGGTCATCTCGCCTATCGAAAAAATAAACACCGCAATCATCGTATACATCGGATTATTAAAGCTAAACGAAATCGACAAACCAAGGGTAAGAATAAGCAAACCGGCAATAATACTGTGTATTGGTTTTACCTTAGATATAAAACTCGATATATAAAGCTGAAATATAATTATGAAAAAGGAATCTAAATTTATAATCATTTCCGGCGGGATAATACCTTCGGAATTACCTAATACACAAGCAAGTGCGGGCGATATAGATGCAATCTTATCAAACAAAATTCTTGTATCCATCCATTGGTCAATGAAGTTTGGAAGCGTGTAAAAAAGCTGATTGAATAAAGTCCAAAATCCCACCATTATCACAAGAAAAATCACAAGCCGAAAGTCTCGAAGAGCATACGAAATATTTAATAAGGTTTCTTTTATGGTTTTCAAAATATTTAATTTCTTATCTCGCTTGATATGCTTAGGCTCTTTGTAGAGAAATATCACCAAAAGCAAGTTTACCATTATCGCCGAAAGTGCCATTATGAAAATAATTTTCCAACCGTAAACGGCTCTTAGTTTGGATGAAAAAAATGGGCCGAAAAAACCGCCCACATTTATTATCATATAAAAAAGCCCGAAGCCCAAAGATGAATTTTCTTTATTTGTAGTTTTGGTAACACTGGCCGAGATGATAGGTTTGAAGATTGCCGCCCCTGTGGAAATATACAGAAACACCAAGAAAACAGCAGTATAGCTTGTAAAAACACCCATAAAATAATAGCCCGAACCAAGTATGAAATAGGCAATAATCAACATTTTTTTGTACCCGACTCTATCAGCCAAAGCCCCCGTAACCACAGGTAAAAAGTACAAAACTGCGGTAACTACTCCCATCATGTGTCCTTTTTGAACCTGCGAAAAACCCAAAGCTCCTTCATCGGTTGATTTTGTGAGGTACAATGCCAACACATTAAACATTCCGTACCATGCCCAACGCTCAAAAAGCTCCATGCTGTTTGCCACCCAAAAGGTTCGCGGAAAAGTTCGCACTAATTTTAAAAATTTACTCATGCCAATTTTATATTTACAAATTTTAAGAAAACAGCGCAAAAAATACTCCAAAAATTACAACTTTACAAAAAATATATACAATAAATGAAACTCTATTTTGATGCTTTATTAATTTATGTTTTATTTTTGCCGAAAATTTTAATTTATATACTTTCCAAAAATGAACACACCTTTAATTTCGCCATCTTTGCTTTCTGCCGACTTTGGCAATTTGAATAATGAAATAGAAAAAGTAAACAAAAGTTCAGCCGAATATATACACCTTGATATAATGGACGGCGTTTTTGTGCCAAACATAAGTTTCGGATTTCCGATAATACAAAGCGTAAAAGCCAAATCCACCAAACCGCTCGACGTTCATCTGATGATTGAACAGCCCGAGCGTTATTTTGCACAATTCCAATCGGCTGGTGCTGACATACTTACCGTGCAATATGAAGCCTCAACGCATCTGCATCGAAGTCTGCAAAGCATTCACAACTTGGGGATGCAAGCCGGTGTGGCATTAAATCCGCATACGCCTGTTTCGCTATTGGAGCATGTAATCGCCGAGATGGATTTACTGCTCATAATGTCGGTAAATCCGGGTTTTGGCGGGCAGTCGTTCATCGAAGAAAGCTATGCCAAAATCGAACAAGCATTTGAATTAAAGCAAAAGAAATCCGCCAAGACCATAATCTCCGTCGATGGTGGCGTAACCAACAAAAACGCAAGTAAACTAATAAAATCAGGTGCCGACATGCTGGTCTCGGGCAGCTATTTATTTAAAGCCAACGACTTCGACCAAGCAGTAGCCTCACTCCGATAATTGTAGAGACGCAATGATTTGCGCCTTAAAAGGTAAAAGTTAAAAAGTAAAATTTATAATAGATTTAATAATGTAGAGGCTGTCCAAATTGGGCGTCTCTACTGTTTACAAAAACAATCTTTTTGTAAAATAAAATTAAACCTTAAAATATTGATAACCAGACTTGTAGAGGCACAGTGCATTGTGTCTCTACCTTATAGTTTTACAAAACCAATTTTACCTTTTACTTTTTAATTTTTATCTTTCGGGATTCAAATTATTACATCTCTTTTTTTCTTTATTTCTAAGACAAAGGATATCCCCCAAGTAATTATCCCTATCCCATCAATCAATAATCCCCGAGCCGATTAATTCATCTTCCAAATAAAATGCTACAAACTGACCGGAGGTAATGCCTCTTTGCGGATTGTCAAATATCACATACAAGCCGTTTTCACGCATATACAATTTTGCCTTTTGCAAAGCCTGCCTATACCTTATGCGAGATAATATTTCAAGTTCGTCGCCAACATTCATTTGTAAGTCCGGGCGTATCCAATGGATTTCATCTTTTTGCACAAAAAGCCCTTTGCGGTATAACCCTTTATGAGTTTTGCCCTCGCCTACATACAAGATGTTGTTCGCAGTATCAACGGATATTACAAACGGCGGTTCTTTCATGCCACCTATTCCCAAGCCTTTGCGTTGCCCTACTGTAAAGAAATGAGCCCCAATATGTTGAGCAATTATTTTTCCCGCATTGGGAATATACTCGTATTTCCTCGACCAATACTCCAACATATCATCAAGGTTGGATGTCGAAGGAGCGGGTTTGTCGTACTCGGCATAATCTTTTGGGATTAGCACGATGTTGCCTTGCTTTGCTTTAAGTTGTTGTTGCAAAAATGTCGGCAAATTGACTTTCCCGACAAAGCAAATTCCTTGCGAGTCTTTCTTTTTGGCATTTATAAGAGCGATTTCATTAGCAATGCGTCTGACTTCCGGCTTCTCGATGTCGCCAATTGGAAATATTGCCTTTGCCAACTGTTCTTGCGACAGCTGACAGAGAAAATATGATTGGTCTTTATTATCGTCGGTGCCGGCAAGCAAGCGGTAGTATTTTTTGTCGTTTTTTGTGATTTCATCTTTTCGGCAATAATGCCCGGTGGCTACAAAATCTGCCCCCATTTCCATTGCCTTGTTTAGAAATACATCAAATTTTATTTCCCTGTTGCATAGCACATCAGGGTTTGGGGTGCGTCCTTTTTTGTACTCATCAAACATGTAATTCACAACTCGCTTGGCGTACACTTCGCTAAAATCAACCGTGTGAAACGGAATGTCTAATTGCTTCGCAACCAACTGTGCAACCTGTTTGTCCTCCTCGCTTTCGCATGAGCCTGAACGCAATACGCTGGTATCGTGCCAGTTTACCATGAACAATGCGTGAACGTCGTAATTTTGTTTTTTGAGGATATATGCCGCTACCGCCGAATCGACTCCGCCTGATAATCCTATTATTACTTTAGGCTTTTTCATTTTCGCAGTTTATCAATATTCATATGCAGGATTATAGACTTTTGTAGTGTCATCTATAATTATTTCTAATTTATCACCGGCTTTTAGAGTGTATTTTGCACGTGTTTTCAAAAACACCCTTTTATTTTTTTTATACATATAAAATTCAAGGTGTGAAGTTTTGGGGAAATCAATATCATCTTCGGTTAAGGTTAAAACATAAGTTGATTCGCCCGGCAATAAACCCGAACCAAGAAACATTCCTGACCAATTTATGTTGTCTATTTTTATATTTCCAATTTTATTGGTAACAGTTATAGATGCTTCGTCTTTTTTGCACGAAATAAGATTTATTGATAATATTATTGCGATTACTGATATTATGATTTTTTTCATTTTATTCTGTTATTTGGATTTCAAATTCACCTAAGAAGATATTTTTTTGTTCTTGTTTCACTTCCAAGATTTCTGTTATAAGCGGATTTATGGTTTTCACAGTTCCGTCATTCTGCTTTATTTGCATTGATGTTACATCACAGACATAAGTACCATGACTTAGAGTAAAGTCTTCATTTAAGTAATTTGCAAAATCGCCGGCAGTTGAAAGCGTATCAGTTTGGTTATTTCCCAAGGATGCTATTATCGAGTATTTCAATGGGTTAGCTGAAGTTTGATAATTACCCGTTGTTGTAATTTGGCTTATGGTTGATGTATTTTTAACAATAGAGTTATACACGCCCCATTTTTTCCCGTTGATACTTATTTCAACATTTTTTATCATATCAGTAGCGATGTAGTGTTTGTCAGAATCTACAAGCACAAATGGTTTTACGATAAGAATAATGTTTTTTAAAGTTTGTGAATTTTGCTCGTTGTATATAGCACCTTCATTTAAGAAAGGTTCTTCATCATCGAACATACAAGAGTTTAGCGAAATAACGACAAACAAGATTGATAGAATTTTAAATTTTGAGAACATAATTATTGTGTAGTTAATTATTGGAATTTTAATGATTTATTGTTTTTGAATTAATACCGTTGCCAAAGCAGATATTCCTTCCTGTCTGCCTTCGAAGCCCAGCCTTTCGGTGGTGGTTGCTTTTACCGATACCGCATCTATATCCAAGTTGGTATGCCTAGCAATTACTTGTCGCATTTCCGAGATATAAGGCTTTATTTTAGGAACTTGCAATATCACTTCCGAATCGATATTGATTATATTGTAGCCTTTTCTTGCCAACAGTTCCACAGTCTTGGCGAGCAATTTTGTGCTGTCGATATTTTTATATTGCGGGTCTGTATCGGGAAAATGAGTGCCGATGTCACCCATTGCCGCCGCACCCATCAGAGCATCAATTATAGCGTGCAAAAGAGTGTCGCCGTCAGAATGAGCTAAGCAACCTTTGTCGTGTGGGATATGTACTCCACCTATAATCAGCCTTTTACCTTCGGCTAATTTGTGAACGTCATACCCTATACCCGTTCTTATTTGCATGTTTTATCTTTTTATTTAGTTTAAATTATTTGCAACAAAGTTAGTATTTTTATATAAATGAAAAATTAATTTTATAATTAATAGTAGGAAACAAAGTAGAGACGCACTAATAGCACGTCTCTACTTTTTATGAAAATTACTAATTATTATGAAAAATAGATTAATCTCTGTAATTATGGTTTTTTATCTCTAATGAACTTGGATTTTCTTCACATTCAAATTCGTTTAGCTCTTGATTAAACTTTATTTTACAGTGATTACAATCCGAACAGAATAACACTGCTACCGGAACATAATCTTGCTTTTGCCTAAATGATTTCTTTTCGATTTTAATTTCACCTTTAAGTTTTAGGCTTTGGGGGGAATGAATATAGATAAAGTTTGTTTCATGTCCATGAGTATCAAAAACAACTTCCACCATCTCCGTATTAGCTTCATTGCTTTTGTAGCTTACATTTTTTATTTTATCTATGTGTAGGTTAGTGATTTTTTCTATTTCTTTCTTTAAGTCAATGACGTTGTGTGGGATTCTAAAAGACGGCTTTTTTAGGCTCATCCATAAAACCCATAAAAACTTGTAATTCAAATAAATAAGTTGTATTTTTGACACAAATAAACCCCGAAAATCGGCAAAATAGCTGAAAAA
>PDWI01003688.1_pt1 | contig 23082 bp, 18 predicted proteins | sample 1430891 | NCBI WGS metagenome assembly PDWI01 (sample SAMN01162508, study PRJNA174530) | Oral metagenome, whole genome shotgun sequencing project. | biome: Marine environment; feature: Marine mammal; material: Swab sample of the gingival sulcus; isolation source: swab sample of gingival sulcus... | reverse complement strand
CAAAAAAAAAAAAAAAACAAGACTTTTACGTAAAACAATTATCAAAAAAGTTAAAAAACGATTGTTTTTGTTCTTTTTATTGTCAAGGCTAGGTTTTTATCATATAATAGTGATATTGATGGGGTGTATAATTGATGGGTTGCATAAAGATATGCTAACTATTCATTCAACCCGCGTTGTCATACAGAGGCGGAGCGAAAGTGACAACGTAGGTATCTTAACGCGGGATTAATAACAACAGTCGTAAGATTTCTACGTCGTTCATTATAAGGAGTTTTGATGAAAAAATTATATGGTATAATTTTGTGTTTTATTTTAGCTTTAATTGCACATTATTTAGGAAAGATATTTCCTTTGATTGGTGCGCCTGTGATGGCGATTTTTATCGGAATGATTTTACATAATATAGTGGTAGGAAGGGAAGAGTTTTCTTCTGGCTTAAAGTTCACGAGTAAAAAGATTTTAAAATTAGCGATTATTTTACTCGGTTTTAGGCTTAGCTTAAATCAGGTGTGGCAAAGTGGAAAATTATCCTTGCCGATAATTATTAGCACTATTGCGACGGCATTAATTGTCGCATATTTTTTGAGTAAGAAATTAAATATAAAACGAAATATTGGGATTTTAATCGGCGTTGGTTCTTCTATTTGTGGTGGTTCGGCGATTGCTGCGACAGCGCCTGTCATCAATGCTGATGATGAAGAAATTGCACAATCGATTGCAATCATATTTTTATTTAATATTATTGCTGCTTTAACTTTCCCAAGTTTAGGTGCTTTGTTAGCAATGAGTAATCAGGGGTTCGCTATTTTTGCTGGCACGGCAATTAACGACACATCTTCGGTGACAGCGGCAGCTAGTGTCTGGGATACCATTCATCAAAGCAGTGCTTTAGAAATCGCAACCGTAACGAAATTAACGCGGACATTGGCGATTATTCCAATTACACTTGCGCTATCAATTTATGAAAATAAACGTACAGCGAGTGATAAAAAATTACATCCATTAAAATTAGTTCCGCTATTTATCGTCTTATTTTTATTGGCATCTTTAATTGCTACTATGTTTACTTTGCCAGCAAGTTTACTTGATAATTTAAAATTGCTGAGTAAATTTTTTATTACGATGGCAATGGTTTCTATTGGTTTAAATACGGATGTTATTAAATTAGTGAAAACAGGTGGTAAATCAATAGTGCTCGGTCTCATTTGTTGGTTAAGTATAGCCTTTGTTAGCATTGGCGTGCAGTTAATATTGGGGATATTATAAATTATAATAAAAAAAGTGAAAAAAATTATAAAAAAGGCTTGACTTGTGAGCAATATTATTGTAATATATTAGAGTCGCTACAAGATGTGGCCCCTTGGTCAAGCGGTTAAGACACCGCCCTTTCACGGCGGTAACAGGGGTTCGATTCCCCTAGGGGTCACCATTTTTGGTCCGGTAGTTCAGTTGGTTAGAACGCCAGCCTGTCACGCTGGAGGTCGAGGGTTCGAGTCCCTTCCGGATCGCCAATTAGTTTACAAACAATTTTCTGACGTAGTCGAAAATTTTTGTAAACGGCTGACAGCGACTAAAGCAAAGCGTTGTCGCGTAGCCTAATCGTTACTATAAATGCGAAGTGACAAAAAATTAAAAAAATGGTTAAATGCCAAAATTAGCAGGTGTGGCGGAATTGGCAGACGCGCTAGACTTAGGATCTAGTGTCTTGTACGTGGGGGTTCGAGATGGAGGAGTTCCCGAGTGGCCAAAGGGGACGGACTGTAAATCCGTTAGCTACGCTTTCGCTGGTTCGAATCCAGCTTCCTCCACCAATTTAATTTCATAGGTAGATATGGCGGCGTAGCTTAGTTGGTTAGAGCGTTCGGTTCATACCCGAAAGGTCGGTGGTTCGAATCCACTCGCCGCTACCAATGCAGAGGTACCGAAGTGGTCATAACGGGGCGGTCTTGAAAACCGTTAGGGTGCAAGCCCACGTGGGTTCGAATCCCACCCTCTGCGCCATTATAAAACGTCTATTGCTATGGCAGTAGGCGTTTTTCTATGTTGTTTTTTTCCTCTGTATGACGACGCGCTTAATTGAATAGTTGTTGTATTTTTTATTGTCTAAATGAAAAAGCAAGAGCGTTTAAACCCTTGCTTTTAAAGTTATTATTTACTTGTAAGTGAGCTAACTAATTCGCCTTTTGGGCTATATAGTTTGATGCCGTCTTTATGATAATTGTTCCAAAGTTCTTTTTCACTATTCCAATTGATATCGACTTTACTTAATTTTCTATCACCGATTTTTACTATTTGATTAGGAATCATCTCATAATCTTTGAATGTATAAGCTTGTCCTCCATCTTCAGAAACTAAGGTATAACCATCTAAATTAACATTCAAAACTCCTTTATTTTGGATGACTACATATTCTTCAACTTTATTTAATGCAACTATTTGGATATCGCCGATATTAATGTCATCTTTATTAGGGGCATATTCGCCATCGATAGGGCTATATTGTGGTGTGGTTGGATAAACACCATAAAGATTTGCTTTATTATTATAAATCGCTTCATCTTTATCATATAACATAACAACTTCTGCTAGGCTATTCCATTTAACTTCTAAATCTAAATTCTTGCCGAGTGCTTTTACTGGTACGTAGACTGTATTATCGACGATTAAGGGTTTTAATTCATTGCCATTATCATCTGTTAAGTCTAGTATTCTACCATTTAATTCCACTTTAAGATTTGTGACTTGCGCTTGTATTGTTGGCATATAAGCAAATGCGCTAATTGCTAGAGCTAAAACTACTAAGCTTAATAGAAAAATTTTCTTTTTCATTTCATTTCATCCTTTCATAAAATAACTTATTTTTCATAAAATCTATATTTCTAATATACCATATATAAAGCATATCATCAATAATAAATAGTATTTTATTTATAGTAAAATAATAAAATAAAAGTAACTATTTAGTCAACCCGCGTTGTCATACAGAGGAGGAGCTTTAGCGACGACGTAGGTATCTTAACGCGGGTTTAGTAGTAAAGCCGTAAGATTCCTACGTCCTCACTTCGTTCGTCCTCTGAATGACACGACTTTTACTACTCGACTGAATAGTTACAAATAAAAAAGTATAAAATAAAAGCAGTATATTTTCAATACAATGTATTGTTTTTTAGTTTGTTTTGTGATATAATCCCAAATATGAATAATTATCAATTAGCAAAAGAGGGAAAATTGCCGAAAACGGAAGTGCGGGCATATATAATTGAAGTGGCAAAAGAGATTTTTTATCAAAAGTCTTATTTAGGTACGTCCATTAGAGATATTGCCAAAGCTGGTAATTTGACTGTTGGACGTATTTATGTTTATTTTAAGAAAAAGGACGATATTTTTTATGCCATTATTGAGCCGTTGATTGAAAAAATTGAAGAATTAACAGAAAATTATTCAATCAAAGCGGACATAACGGATGATGAACTGATGTATTTATTATCGATAGAACATTTTCGTCAGTCTTTGGAGGAGAATTTCATCTTTATTGGAGCGTACAAAGAAGAATTTGAGCTGGCTTTATTCAAATCAGAGGGTTTTAAAAGGATTGATTTTAGACAGAAAATTATTGATGCCTTTATGGTTAATTTTAATAATGCACTTGAAATTTTAAATGCTCGTCAATATACAAAAAAGGACAAAGTCTTACCCGCAGTACAAAATAGCGTAGCAAAATTATATATTATATTTTATGAAGAATTTTTACTGGCTGATGTGGCGGCGGAAGATTATCAACAATTTTTAGACGATATGACGAGTTTTCTTTATTATGGTCATATAAAAATGCTAAATATAGAGCCAGAAGTGATGGCAAAAATCAAAAGAAAGGAGTAGTATATGGAAATATTAATTAAGGGAACAAATCTCTATAAAACATATACGATGGGCGAAACCAAAATAAATGCTTTATCTGGCGTTGATTTTGAAATATATAAGGGTGAATTTCTGGTTATTTTAGGGCCATCTGGTTCGGGTAAAAGTACGTTTTTGAATATTTTAGGTGGTATGGATGCGGCGACAGATGGTGAAATTTATTATCAAGAGCAAGCCCTTCATAACGCAAGTCGTAAAAAGTTAACGCAGTATAGAAGAAAGGCAGTTGGTTTTGTTTTTCAGTTTTATAATTTAATGCCTAATTTGACGGCGGTTGAAAATGTACGTTTAGCAAAGGAGATTTCCAATAGTCAGTTAGATGAACTTAAAATTTTAGATGATGTTGAATTACTGGATAGAAAAGACCATTTTCCTGCCCAGTTATCTGGTGGTCAACAACAAAGAGTGGCGATTGCAAGGGCGATAGCGAAAAATCCCGATATTTTACTGTGTGATGAACCGACGGGGGCGCTTGATTCTAAATCCAGTGATATGGTTTTGAGGATTTTGCGTGATTTTGCTCACAAGTACCATAAAACCATAGTTTTAATTACGCATAATGCCAATATTGCGACACTTGCCGATAGGGTGATTTATATCAGAGATGGCAAAATAGAGAAGATTGAGCAGGTGCAAAGTGATGCTTAACCGAAAACTATTTCGCGATTTATTAGAGCATAAGGGGGCAAATCTAGCGACGATTGTTGTAATTGCTATTGGTATATTGTTGTTTAACGGTTCGGCTAAGGTTATGGACGATTTAATTTATTCTAAAAAAGTGTTTTATGAGCAGTGTATTTTTCCCGATGCTTATGCAAAAGTGATAGCTGCACCGATTAATTTTAAAAAATCCTATCAAAAAATAGATGGCGTCAAATTGTTAGAAGGCAGGATGTCCAGTGATGTTGAACTCCTAAACACGAATAAAACCTTGCGTCTAATAAGCAAAACGAAAAATTTGGGAAAATATGTTATTTTGGAAGGAAAAGAGCCACGCGATAATGTCAATGAAATTTTAATTGGTAATAATTTTGCCAGTGCCAATAATTATAAAATTGGCGATACGCTTGATATTGTTGCTAGTGGTAAACAAAGACAACTGTCGATTTGTGGTATTGCTCGTTCGGCAGAAAATATTTTTGTGATGAAGGATGCCGATACGCTTTTTTCTGACCCTAAGGAATTTGGCATTGCCTTTGTCGATTTAAAATTGATGCAAGAAATCACTGGTAAAAATAGTTTTGATGAAATATTGTTTTTACTCGATAACGATAGTAAATTTGAGATTGTAAAAAATGCCATCGATAAGCAAATGGAAAATTATGGCATTATCAGTATTTATGAGCGTGCTGACCAAACCAGTGAAATGACAGTGGAGGGGGAGATTAAAGAATTAAAAACGACGATGATTTTTATGCCGTCGATTTTTCTGATAGTCGCAGCCTTGGTAATGAGCATTATGATTAAAAGAATTATTAGCCAACAACGCGGGCAAATTGGTATTTTAAAGGCTTTTGGCTATGGCGATGTGGCTGTTGCTTGGCATTATGCCTCCTATTGTGTTGTTTTGGGCTTGATAGGCGGTATCATAGGCGCTTTTGGCGGTATGTTGATGGCAGGTGTGTTTACTGATATGTATAAAGAACTATTTAATATGCGTTTTTTATCACGGTATTCCTTTTATAATTATCTTGCTAAAGGAACAATGCTAGCGGTTGTCTTTTGTGTTTTTACAGGGCTTAGGGCTAGTACTAAAGCCTTGGTAATTAAGCCCGCTGAGGCAATGCGACCAGAAGCGCCAAGCAGTGGTAAAAAATCGTTTATTGAAGGTTTTTCTTTATTTGCTTTGATATTTGATTCACGCGGTAAAATGGCAGTTAGAAATATTATCAGGAATAGAAAGAGAAGTTTTTTTGTGATATTAGGCCTATCTTTGGCATTTGCAATATCCGTTATGCCGTGGTCTATGGTTTATATGATGGATGCATTGTTAATTGATAGATATAAAGATGTCGAAGTATACGATGCCAAAATTGCTTTAGCTGGCTTGCAAGCTAGTGAGGCAGTTGTCGATGAGATGGAAAATTTTAATGGTGTAGATTATGCACAAGCACAACTAAATATACCTGCTAAATTAAAAAATCGTGGTATTGTAGAAGATGTGCTGATCATTGGTTTACCACAAAGCAATAAATTATATAAAATTATTGATGCAAATCATCGGGCGATAGAAATGACATCATCGGGTATTGTTTTATCCGAGCGTTTAGCAGAGAAATTAGAGCTTAAACTCGGCGATGAATTGATTTTTAAAAGTCCTTATTCTAAGTATAAAAGCGATGAAATCACCTTGAAAATAAGTAATATAGTCGAGCAAGGAATTGGTATGAATGGCTATATGGATATTAGTTATTTGTCGCAGGTACTTGGCTACAAGGAAATTTGTAATATGATTTTGGTAGCGACGGAGAATGAAAATATAATCGATAATATTGATAATCGCTATCAAGATTCAGAAAAAATCAATTCTATTCACTCTAAAAAGGATATTATCAATCAAACGATGGAGCGTATGTCTTCAGGTTATAGTTCTATGTATTTTATGGCGATTATCGCTATGCTGATGAGTTTTGCCATCGTATATAATATTTATTTAGTAGTAATTTTAGAAAGAAAAAGAGAATTTTCCACGATGATGGTGCTGGGAATGAAGGAAAAAGAAGTCTTGTCTATTGTCGCCTTAGAACAGTGGCTATCAGCGATAATGGGCATCATCGTTGGTATACCGATTTCTAAATTAATGGTTATATCACTTAGTGAAGGTTTGAGTTCGGATATGTTTACCTTACCACAAAATTTAGAACCAAAGGCTTTGCTTTTGGCTACGATTATGATGATTGTGTCGATTTTTATGGCGCAGTTACTTGCAGCCAAGCAAATTAACAAAATAGATATTGTGGAAGCATTAAAAGCGGCAGAATAAGAAAGGAATATTGATAATGAAGAAGAGAGCAAAAATTGTATTATTAGTAATAGCAGTAGTTGTGATTGGCGGGATTGTTTTTCTCAAGCAAAATAAGGCATTAGAAGTAGATACAATTAAAATAGAAAAACAAGATATGATAAGAAATTTTAAAGAGACGGCAACCCTAGAATCACAAAATGTTTTGGCTGTAAGCGCCCCTTATAGTGATGAAATTCTATTTGTCGCAGAGCAGGGGAGCGTAGTTAATAAGGGGGATTTATTACTAACGCTAGATACTAAAAATCTAATGACGAAGAAAAATGAATTGTTGGCAAAGAAAGATGCTCTATACGGTCAAGAAAAGATGACATCACCTGAACTACACAATTCACAGCTACAGAGTCTAGATATTGCGATTAATATGGCTCGTGATGTTGCCAATAGGACGAAAGTAGATGCCGATAAAAATTATACCTTATATCAGCAAGGCGCAATTTCAGAAGAGCAATATAATAGGTATCTTCGGGCTTATCAAGATGCGAATAAAGCGTTAAGCTTAAAACAGAGCGAAAGACAAGTATTATTAGATAATACAAGGGAAAAAGCGGGCAGTAGTCAATTTTATAATGGTCAAAGGCAGTCTGTTAGTGAAATTTTGGCAGATATAGAGAGCAAACTTAGTCAGCAAAATATATATGCAGAGAGTTCCGCTGTTGTGACAGATGTATATGCGATTAAAGGCGATATGACAAATCCTATGCAGCCCTTATTAAAATTAGCGAGTAAAGATGATATGTTGGCAGTTTGTGATATTATAGCCTCTGATGCTATGGCGTTGAGCGTTGGTCAAACAGTGAAAATAATTGTCAAAATCGGACAAGAAAGCCAAGAATTTATGGGTGAAATTGCCGAAATCGCCAACAACGCCAATAGTAAAGTGTCAGCGCTTGGCTTAGATGAACAGCGCGTAACAGTAAAAGTAAAATCGGATCAATTTAAAGACTTGATTATCGGTTGTGATATGGATATAATCTTTGAAACTATGCATTTAGAAAATAAATTAATTGCACCGAAAACGGCAGTATTTAAAAAAGAAGGCAAGGATTATGTTTGGCTAATTGAAGCTGGTAAATTAAATCAAAAACAAATTGAAATTGGCAAAGATAGCGACTATGACTATGAGGTTTTATCGGGGCTAAAAGAAGGCGACACTATTGTCTTAAATTGTAATAATAGTGATTTGCAAGTGGGTAAAAAAGTAGAAAGCAATAAATGATTATAATTATAAATATATATAGTTTAATAAAAGTGAGTCTACTATAAGTGGTGCATAAAAAAGCAAGAGCGGTTAACTCTTGCTTTTTGACTGTGCTGAATATTTTATCGCATTGTTTTTTCTTTTAGAAGTTCAATGTCAAGCATAGTTTGTTCTAGCGTGGCATTTTGTTTTTCTATACCCTTTATTGTTTTAGCTATAATTGTTTGACTGCTTTCTGTATTGGCTAAAAGTTCTTCGCTAAAGGCTGAGAAATATTCTATATTTGACGTTAATTTATTATTATCATCTTTTACAGCTAGCATTAATTCGTTTTGCTTAAGTATATCTTTGCTAAAATCAATAATATTGTTTAAAATTTGTTCAAAGTTAGCATAACTTTGTTCGATTAAATGATATTGATTGCTATTGGCACCATAGAGTTTTTTTACAGCGCTATCTGCTGTTTGTGTTTCTCTTTGTAGTTCAGTTAATAAATTTTGAATTTCAGCGGTTGCCTCCGTAGTATTAATTGCCAATTTTTGAATTTCACCCGCGACGACGGCAAAGCCGCGACCAGCCTCGCCAGCACGTGCAGCCTCAATACTAGCGTTGAGTGAAAGTAAACTAGTTTGGTCGGCGATGCTGTTGATTAAATCGACAATAGAATAGACATCGTTCATTTTTGCGTTGAGTATTTCAACGGAATCAGTAACGGTTTTGCTTGAATGGTTGGTGATTTTAGCGCTTTCGTTTAGCTCTTTTATATTTTCCATACCCAAATTAGCTTTGTCTTGTGTCTCTTTGAACGCATCGGTTAAATTATTCGACATATCAAATGTTTCCGTGATTTTTTTATTGACAGAATATGTCATATTAAGCTGTTCTTGTACGGTATTAGCGACATTTTTTGTTCCATTTAAAATATCTTTTATACTTGAATCAACAGTAGTAGAATTGCTATTTAGCTGATTTGATTCGTGATTTAGCGATTCTATATGTTCGCTAATTTTATTAGAACGTTCAATGACCTCGTTTAAAAGTATTTCTGTAGTTGATTTTTGTTCAGCAATATCTGTAAGTTGACTTTGATTAATTCTATTTAAAATTTTTGAAACCATATAAGCAAAAATACCGCTAATTAATAATCCAGCAATTTGAATTTGATAACTTGTCATTTGATTGCCTGCAAGTATTGGATCGATACGGAAATCATTAGCAATGTCAATAATATTGGCAAAAATAGCGGCAATAGACATTTTTAGTAGGTATTTTTCATCGGTAAAGACAGTTCCTAATATGAAAACGGGGAAAAAATATGTATATGTCGTTATTGATGTCGCTGTTAAAATAACAAAAACATAAACTATGCCAAAACCATAAAATAAAGCTTTTTTGATAAACATTGTGGTAGCATTTTTTTTGTATTTGTAAAAAGAAAATCCCCAAGGCAACCAAATTAGGCTAAGAAATATTAAATAATAGGGAACAGAACGATAACCACTTAAAACGTCTGGAATATAGGAGAGGGATAAAATAAAGTAAATTGTTCCCCAAGCTCGCAAAACCATTTGATTAATGTATCTCATTTTTTCTTCATGCTTAATTTTATTGTTAGGCATTTATTTTATCTCCTTTTAATAGTTTTAGTAAAATGTATAGGAGTTATCGGCAAATTCAAGTAATTATTTAATAGTTCGTTTGGTTTGAATACAGTAAAAAAAAAAAACTAGCCTGCAAATGCAAGCTAGTTTCTGGCGCGCCCTAAGGGATTCGAACCCCTGACCTTTTGGTTCGTAGCCAAACACTCTATCCAACTGAGCTAAGAGCGCTTATCTCTAACAACTTCATTATTCTATACTATTTTCACTAAATTGTCAATAGATTTTTGAATTTTTGTTTGAGATTTTCATATTTTTTATTCTTATTCTGTTAGCATACCGAGGACTATTTTAATATTTTCTTCTTCGGGATCAATTAATATTTCTGAAAGGTTGAAATACTCTTGTAAATCCTTACCTAAACCGTCCTTTGGCACAAAAATTCGTGTTTTCATAGTCGGTTCTAGTGGTGAATCACCAATTTCTACGACATTATAACCATTTTCTGTGAGTATTTCTTTAGTTTTTGCTGCTCTTTTGCCTTTTCCTGAACCGTTATGGATGATAATATCGTATTCTTTGCTTGACAGGGTAGGCGTTCTATCTGTGCTAATTGCTTGATTAACAAAAGCTCTAATTTCTGTTGTTTTTGGTGGTACGTAGTAATATACCCCGCCAATTGTATCGCCGTAACCTTCTAGTGTATGTGAATAAATACGATTAAAATCAATTTCATTAGCACGGCTTAATAGATAAATTAAGTCTTTTAAATTGGCATCGGTTTGGACATTTTCTTTTGCAATTTCAAATAGCTCATTGGCATTAAGAGCTGAATCTAAGCTAACAACTTTTTTGACGAATTCTTTTAAAACATATTGTTGGACTTCCATACGGTTAAAATCGCCATAACCACCACCATTATTGTCTTGTCGGAAACGAACTAAGCCTTCTGCTTGTCTTCCGTTTAATGTTTGCATTCCAGCTTGTAAATCGATGTGTAAATCTTGATAAGGGTCGTTGTAGTAGAGTCTCGTTGGGACATTGACTTCTATACCTCCTAAGGCATCAATTACTTCTCTAAAAGCTTTAAAATTGATTAGCACGATGTGATCAAAGCGAAAACCTAAAAGTTCTTCAGCTGCGGACGCAGTTAATGAAGCTGGACTGACGTAATCAGCAGACTTAGCATAGGAGTGTAGCTCTGTCATTTTTAAATAGTCCGTATGATGATTAATTAAATCTTGGACTTTCGTATTAAGCTTAATGCGATAATCACGCGGTATAGAGAATAATGAAACGGTTTTCGTTTTAAAATCGATATTTGCAGCGAGCATAGAGTCTGTTCTATATCCGCTTTGGTCTGTTCCCATAATTAGTATGGTAAGTTCTGTTTCAATATTTTCTGGTGTTTCTATTTCATTTTCATCATCATCGTCGTGTTTGCCAAGAATTGGTTCTTCTAATTCTATTCTAGTCATTGATAATTGATTGACATAATGATTTAAAAAGACTAAACCAATTGCCAAAACTGTTGTCATTACGATAACAAATATCAAAATAGATTTTTTAAGTGATCCTTTTTGCATTTTTCACCCTTATTCTTTAATTAATTTTCCGATTACAATTTTAATATTTTCACTATCTTTATCATAAATTATTTCAGATAATGGAAAATATGTTTGTAAATCTTTGCCTAAGCCTTCTTTTGGTACAAAAATACGCGTTTTATTTGTCATTTCTAAGTTGGCATCTGTTAAGTTGCCTATTTTTTTGATTGTATAGCCTTCATCTTCTAAGATTTTTGCATATTTTGCTGCGATTTTATTTTTATTAGCGCCATTCAAAACGATTAATTCGTAATCTTTAGAGTTAACAGTTGGTGCTCTATCAGTTTCTATTTCTGTTTTCACAAGTCTATGCAATGTTTTAATTGGTGGAGGGGAGAGATAAAAAATATCATCAATAATCTCATTTTCGCCTGGTAGCGTATGTGCGTAGACTCTTTTCATTGATAAATGATTCGCTTTAGATAATAAATCTAAGGCATCATTTAATGTTGCATCGGTTTTAACATTTTTTTCTACTACTGAGAATATTTTTTGGAAATTTAAAACGCCCTCCATAGAAATTAGTTTTTTAACAAATTCTTTTAAGAAATACTGTTGCATTTCTATTCTATCAAAATCTGAATAGTCATTGCCATCCGCTGAACGACGGAAACGGACTAAACCTTCAGCGGTTTTGCCATCTAACAACTGTTCACCAGGTTTTAGGTGAATATATAAGTCTTGCTTAGGGTCGTCATAGTCAAAATTGCGCGGTACGTAGACCTTAACCCCGCCGATGGCATCAACGGCATCGCGAAAAGCTTGTAAATTTACTAAAACAATATAATCAAATTTAAAACCAACTAATTCTTCTGTAACAGAAGCCGTAATTGATGGCGGACTTTTATAATTTGCCATCTTTGCATAAGAGTGTAGCTCTGTTAATTTTATATTTTCATTATAATAACCGATTAATTTTTGAATTTTAGGTGTTAAAGTTACTCTATAATCTCGAGGGATAGAGAACATGGATACGGTATCGCTATCGAAATCGGCATCGACGATCAACATAGAGTCGGTTAAATAGCCACCTTTATCTGTACCCATGATAAATATTTTAACATCACCTAGTTTTTCTGGTTCTGGCTCTGATTCTGTCTCTATTACCGTTGTAGTTTCTTTCTGATTGGGGTCGATAATAATGGTGTTATTGAGTTTTTCTCTTTCTATTGCTAATTTAGAAAAATAGTGATTGGCGAAACCGTAACCTATCCCCAGTATCAGTAGAAATATGCCTATGAAAATAGCGCTATATTTTAAAATTTTATTGTTTTTCATTTGTCCTCTTTCTTCTTTGTGTTTCTCCATATTGTAACACAAATAAAGCGATTTGTCACGTTACAGGATTATAAAAACAAAATTGTTATCTTTGTGTTATTATATTGTTATTTTGTAACTATTCAGTCAACCTGCGTTGTCATACAGAGGAACGTAGTGACGTAGGTATCTTAACGCGGGTTTAATAGCAAAAGCTGTAAGATTCCTACGCCTTCACTTCGTTCTCTCCCCTGGTCACAAGCTTCGCTTGTTGCTAGTGCACTGCAACCTATCTGAATGACACGACTTTTACTACTTGACTGAATAGTTACGTTATTTTTATTTGTTTTAAATTTGACTTTTTGCCATAGGATAATCACCTATATTGTTCGTTCCACCTTTAATAGGGTCTATCTCAGTATTGACAAAACTGGCGCGCATAATAGCATTTTGACCATAACGATTGCGAATTTGGTCTAGTGTTTGGTCTAGTTTTTGTTTATCCTGTTGAATGTTTTCTAACATGGAAAGTTGTTGATAATTAGCGCTAATTAGTTTACCTACCCGTACACCAATTTGTCTTAAAGGTACTCTTTTCCAACTTTGATCAAAAAGAATTTTTGCCTGTTGATAAATTACATTGGTATTATCAGTAGAACTATCCAATTTTTTTTGATGGGAATAGCTATTAAATTTATTATCCTTTAAACTGATTGATATTAATTGGCAAAGTTTATTTGATTTACGTAAACGGTAAGCGACCATTTCTGTCAGTGATAGTATTATCATATAGGCAGTATTTTTATCTTTGACATCAAAAGCAATTGTAGTTGAGTTACCTATTCCTTTTTGTTTACTATTTTTAAAGCTCTTGAGATTATTGCCTTTACCATTGGCATAATTTTGGAGAATAACACCTTGTTTTTGGAATTTTAGTTTGATCAAATCGCTATCGGCATTGGCTAAATCACCGATAGTGTTAATACCAATTGCTCTCATTTTAGGGGCTGTTTGCCTGCCGAGCATAAATAGATTTTCTATTGGTAAATGCCAAAGTTTATTTTCTATTTCTGATGGAAAAAGGCTGTGGATTTTATTGGGTTTTTCGAAATCGCCAGCCATTTTTGCTAAGAGTTTATTAGTAGATACACCTATATTTACGGTAAAGCCTAATTTTTGGTAAATGATATTTTTTAAATTTTCGGCAAATTGCATCGCGTCGCCGTATTGCCTTTCAAAACCGCTAAAATCAGCAAAATATTCGTCAATAGAAAATCTTTCAATAGTTGGTGTATATGTTAATAGTAGAGTTTTGAGTGCATTTGATTGTTCTATGTATAATGGATAAGTTGGACTTACTACTGTTAAATTTGGGCATTTTTGTCGCGCAGAATAAAGCGTTTCACCAGTTTTAATTTTGAATTTTTTAGCAGGCACTGATTTAGCTAGGACAATGCCGTGTCTTTTGCTCTCGTCACCACCTACAACAGATGGAATCGTTCTTAAATCAATTTTGCTGCCTTTTTTCAGTGCATTGACTGCTTCCCACGACAGATAAGCGGAATTGACATCGATGTGCATAATGATATTTGCTTGCATTTTTTCCTCCTGTTAACAGTATAACCGAACGTGTGTTCGTGGTCAAGGATTTTATATAAAAAAATAATTTTATGCAGTTATTATAAAATTATGAATTTAACAATTATTATTAATAAAAAAGAATAAATACGATAAAAAAGATAATATTTTCGATATTGATTTATAATTTATATACAAAAAATTTAAAAAAAATACAGCTAATTAATAATATTTATATACGAGAAAATGTTTGCCTTTTTAGCTATACAAATCAACTATTATGTGCTATAATAGGGGCGTTGTTTATAAATTTCATTAAATTAATAGGAGGTTTTTATGATAACTGATGGTTTTCAGTTTATAGCGTTGTTATTTTTTCTTTCTGGTGTCGTTGTTTTTGCAGAACAGAAATTTAAGGAGAGCGCATTTTTTAAATATATTCCTGCTTTAGTGGTAATTTACTTTGGGGCGATGATTTTATCGACATTGAATGTTTGGGATATGAGTGTCGATAGCGTTTCAACTGCACGTGGCGTATTGAAAAGTGCGATTTTACCAGCAATGATTTTCTTAATGCTTTTAAGAGCTGATTTGCGTGATATTGCAAAACTCGGACCAAGAATGATTCTTTCTTTCTTTGCCGCTACTTTATCAATTGTCATCGGTTTTGTGATTTCTTTTACCGTCTTTAAGGGCGCACTCGACCCTAATGCACCAATGACTTTTGGCGCGCTTGCAGGTAGCTGGATTGGCGGAACGCAGAATATGGTTGCCGTACAACAAGCGATTGGTTTAGAAGGTTCTGGCATGGGTTATACGCTTTTGATTGACTCTATCGACTATTCACTTTGGATTATGTTTTTATTATTTCTTGTGCCGTTTGCACCTAAGTTTAATAAATGGACAAAGGCTGATACGTCGAAAATCGATACTATTAACGAGCATTTAACAGCAAAATTTGATAAAATAAGAAAAATTATTACTTTCCAAGATATATTTTTCTTATTAGGTATGGCTCTTGCTGTAACAGCAATTACTGGGGCACTCGGTTCTGCTATGGCTAATTCTGCTGCATTTTCATTTATGGGTGGCACAGCATGGACTATTATTTTAACGACTATTTTGGGTATTATTGCAGCGATGACTCCGCTGGCAAAAATTCCTGGTTCACCAGAAGTTTCTAATGTATTGTTATATGCGTTAATTGGCTTGATTGCATCGAATGCGAACTTCTTAGAATTGACAGAAGCGCCAGCATATATTTTATCTGGCTTTTTAATTTTAGCAATTCATGGCATTTTAATGTTGATTATTAGTAAAATATTTAAACTTGACTTATTCACTTGTGGTATTGCTTCACTCGCTAATATCGGTGGTGTAGCATCATCACCAGTTTTGGCAGCATCTTATTCACAGGCGTTAGTACCAGTAGCTGTATTAATGGCTTTAATTGGGGTAATAACGGGAACGTTCTTTGGCATCGGTGTTTCCGAATTACTACAGATGCTAGCTTAAATAATATGTGATTAAAATAAAAAAGAGCTATTATATTAAGAAATAAGAAAGATATAACTATTTAGTCAACCCGCGTTGTCATTGCGAGGAGCGGAGCGACGTGGCAATCTTAACGTGGTTTTAATAATAAAAGCCGTAAGATTCCTACGTCATCACTGCGTTCCTCCTCTGAATGACACGGCTTTTATTATTTGACTGAATAGTTACACAAAACTTAGTATAATAGTTCTTTTATTTGTTTTTGAAAGCTTTACTTTTAAGCATATAAAAGTTATAATAGGCATATACGCTTATAGAAGGAAGTGAGGAAAAAATGAAAGAAAAAATTATTAATACGATAAGGGCACTCAGTATTGATGCCATTCAAAAAGCAAATTCTGGTCATCCAGGTCTACCTATGGGTGCAGCACCAATGGCGTTTACACTTTGGTCAGAGCATATGAAAATGACGGCAACAGCGCCGCAATGGATTGATAGGGATAGATTTGTCTTATCGGCTGGTCACGGTTCAATGTTGCAGTATGCTTTACTCCATTTATTTGGCTATGATGTCAGCATGGAGGATATTAAAAATTTTCGCCAGTGGGGTTCGAAAACGCCAGGGCATCCTGAATATGGTATAACGGATGGTGTCGATGCGACAACGGGTCCACTAGGACAAGGTTTTGCAATGGCTGTCGGTATGGCAATGGCTGAGGCGAAAATGGCGGCTGATTTTAATAAAGATGATATAGAATTGATTAATCATTATACCTTTGCTATTTCAGGTGATGGGTGCATGCAGGAAGGAATTACATCAGAGGCGGCATCACTTGCAGGTCATTTAAAACTCGGAAAATTAATTGTGCTTTATGACGATAACGGGATTACGATTGATGGTAGTACAGATTTAACTTTTACTGAGGATATTATCAAGCGTTTTCAAGCCTATGATTGGCAGACGATAGTTGTTGATGATGGTAATGATATAGCCAAAATTTCAGCGGCAATTGCTGAAGCAAAAGCTAATCTTTTGCAGCCAACACTAATTAAAATTAAAACGACTATTGGTTATGGTAGCCCAAATAAAGCGGGAACCTCTGGTGTGCATGGCGCGCCATTAGGCGTTGATGAGCTTAAACTTTGTAAAGAAAATTATGGTCTGGATGCAGAAAAGCATTTTAATATTGATGAAGACGTTAAAGCGGCAATGAAAGAAATTATTGCTGAGCATGAACAAGTTTATACAGACTGGCAGGATAAATGGCAAGAGTATAGCCAAAAATATAGCGATGATGCTGAAAAATTGGAGCAATATTTATTGGATTCCGATTATACAGAGGAATTATTAAAAGAAGAATATTGGCAGGGCTTAGATAAGGATAATGCAACGAGAAATGCGGGCGGTATTTTCCTTAACGCTATCAAAAAAGCAGTGCCAAATTTAATTGGCGGTTCAGCTGACCTCAATGGTTCTACGAAAACATATCTTAAAGAATATGGCGATTTTTCACCAGAAAATAGGGCTGGTGATAATATTTTCTTTGGCATAAGAGAACATGCTATGGCTGCGATTTGTAACGGCATTAGTTTGCATGGCGGTTATAAACCGTATTGTGCAACCTTTATGTCTTTTGCCGATTATATGAAGCCGTCTATTCGATTGTCGGCATTGATGAAACAGCCTGTACTTTATATTTTTACCCACGATAGTATAGGTGTTGGCGAAGATGGACCAACGCATCAACCAGTTGAACAACTGTTAATGCTAAGAAGTATTCCAAATCTTAAGCTTTATCGTCCAGCGAGTCCAAAAGAAACGGCTTATGCTCTCATTTCTGCATTAAAGCATACAGATGGACCGAGCGTTTTAGTCTTATCGCGCCAAACATTAAGACAACTTGATGGAGTTAATCAAGATGCCCTACGTGGTGGCTATGTGATTTCGGCAGCGAAAAAAGAAAAAGCAGATGGTATTTTAATTGCTAGTGGTAGTGAAGTGGCTGTACTAGTGGATGCACAAGCGAAATTAGCAGAAGAAGGAATAGATACTAGCGTCGTTAGTATGCTTTCAAAAGAAGAGTTTTATCAACAAGATAAGGCGTATATTGAAAGTGTTTTACCAAAGGATATTAAAAAGCGTTTGGTTATGGAAGCGGGCGTTTCGCTTGGCTGGCATAAAGAGGCAACGGATGAAGGGGCAATTATAGCAATTGACCATTTTGGTGAATCATCGCCAGCAGGCAGAATTTTTGAAGAATTCGGCTTTACAGTAGAAAATGCCGTCAATAAGTTTAAAGAATTGTAATATAAAAATTAAATTTAATTAAATAGTTGTGTGCAAGCTGCATTATTGCCTATGTTTTTGGCGATAATGCAGTATTTTTTTGTCTTTTTTTGATACAATATAAGTAATAAGAAATTATTTCGCGTTGTCATTCTGAGGCGGAGCGCTAGCGACAACGTGAGAATCTTAACGTAGAATAATAGTCACTAACAAATAAAAAGTAGGGAGAACGATATGGTTACAAAAATACCTTCGGCAGTATTAAGTGGTATTTCGGGTTGTGCAATTGATGTTGAGGCGGATATTTCAGCGGGTTTTCCCGCGTTTCATCTCGTCGGTTTGCCCGATAAAATAATCAGAGAATCACAGGAGCGAATTAGGGCTGCGATTAAAAATAGCAATTTTGATTTTCCTGATAGACGGTTGACGATTAATTTTGTGCCAGCGAATATCCAAAAAGATGGTAGCCAATTTGATTTGCCGATTGCTTTGGCGCTTTTAAGTGCCAATATCGGCAAGGAAGGGTTGAATCATATTGGTGTTTTAGGTGAACTTAGTTTATCGGGCGAAATTATTGCTGTTAAGGCGATTATTCCACTGTTATTGGCATTAGCGGAGCGGGGCATTAATCATATAATGATACCAAAGGATAATTTGGAAGAGGCAAAATTATTAAAAGACATTATCGTTTATCCAGTAGAAAATTTAAGCGAGGCATTTCATAAATATCAAATTATCGATACGATAGATGGTGAAGTTTGTCAAGGCGAATACAATCTAACTACTGAAAATACGCTTGATTTTTCACAAGTGGCAGGGCAAGCACAGGCGAAAAGAGCAATGGAAATAGCTGCTTGTGGTGGTCATAATTTGCTTTTTATGGGTGCGCCAGGTAGTGGTAAATCGATGCTTGCCAAACGTTTCAACTCTATTTTTCCTCCTTTAGAATATGAAGAAATTGTCGATTTGACTAAAATTTATAGTTTTAGTAATTCTAATGGTAAAGGAATAGTGAATGTTAGACCATTTCGTTCGCCTCATCATACGATTTCGGCTGTTTCGCTTTGTGGTGGTGGGACAACACCGCAAGCGGGCGAAATTTCATTGGCGCATAAGGGCGTGTTATTTTTAGATGAATTACCAGAGTTTAAGCGTAGCGTGATAGAAAGCCTTAGACAACCGATAGAAGATAGAAAAATTCAAATTGCCAGACGCAACTTTAATGTTGAATTTCCTTGTGATTTTGTCTTGATCGCAGCTTTTAATCCCTGTCCTTGTGGTTATCAAGGGGATAAGGAGCATGAATGCACCTGTGCTGCTCATCAAATCAGACAATACCACAGTAAAATTTCTGGACCGATGATTGATCGCTTTGATTTGCAAGTGATTTTGCCACGGGTTTCTTATCAGCAGTTGCGAACGGACAAAAAATATGAATCATCGGCAGAAGTGAGAAAAAGAGTAATCAAAGCACGGGAAATTCAGCATAAGCGTTATCAAAATAAAATAAAACTGAATAATCATTTAAGTCCCAATCAAATAAAAAAATATTGTGCAATTGATACAAAAGCGGAGCAGTTTTTAGATAATGCTTATCATCAGATGAAATTATCGGCTAGAGGTTTAAATAGCGTGCTGAAAATTAGTCGTAGTATTGCTGACTTAGCGAATAGTGAAGAAATTAAGCTAGAATACTTAGCAGAGGCATTGCAGTATAGAAGAATAGATAAGGAGATATTGCAGTGGAAGTAAGTAATAAAGAAAGGATAAGAAATTATCTTATTACGGCGAATAAAGTTTCTAATCGTAGTGGTATTGTTGGCTTGCGGACGGAAATAAAGCAAGCGGACTTTGATTATAGGCAAATGAATGTTAGTTTGAAAGACGATAGCTATGCCGAAAATCAAAGACAACTAGCAAAAAAGTTTAATCATCAAATTATTACTTGTATTGATGATGATTATCCTTTGTTGCTACGTCAACTTTTTGATTTTCCCTTGGTTTTATATGCTAATGGCAATATAGCGCGTTTGGCAGATGAAAATAAAATTGCGATTATTGGTACGCGTAAACCGACTTATGATGCGAGAAAAATTTGTGATGGTGCGACTAAATTATTGGCTAATTATGACTATACAATAGTTAGCGGTCTAGCTTTAGGAACGGATGCATTAGCGCATAAGGGTGCGCTTACTTACGGCGCGCCGACGATTGCTATTTTGGCATCATCCGTCGATAAAATTACACCGCGTAATAATAGTAAGTTAGCAGAGGAAATTCTAGCGAAAGATGGTTTGATTCTCAGTGAAACGGCTTATGGTGATAGTTTACAGTCTTTTATGTATGTACAGCGTAATCGTTTGATTAGTGGTCTAGCGGAAAAAGTTTTTATCGTCGAGGCGGGAGCAAAAAGCGGAAGTATGACGACGGCAAAACATGCATTAGAACAAAATAAAGAAGTCTATGCTATGCCAGGGTCTATCTCTAATCCCGTCGCCCGCGGAACTAATAAATTAATACAAACAGGAGCATATCCCGTGTTAACAGCAGAAGATTTATTTGGTGATATTACGGAAATTAATCGCTCAGAAGATACACATCCAATTATTACTATCTTAAAAGAAAGCGGTATTTTAAGTATAGAAGAACTGGCGAAAAAAATGGAATTGCCAGTAAATATTTTATTGACAGAACTTACTTTACTTGAATTTGGTGATAAAATAGTGTTAGAGAATAATAATATATATATTAAATAAGAGGAATTTGCTCACAAATGACATAGGTATATTAATGCGGTGTTAATGGAAGAAAATTTTTAATGAAATAAAATGGAGAACTTATGAAAGAAAGTCGATTATTTCAACTATTATATTATATATTAGAGCATGGTAGGGTTACTGCGCCAGAACTTGCCGATAAATTTGAGGTTTCAGTACGAACTATTTATAGGGATATCGATTGGATTAGTAATGCGGGAATACCTATATATACTACACAGGGTAAAGGTGGCGGTATAGAAATAGATAGCAATTTTGTCATCGATAAGGCTATGTTAACACCCGATGAAAAAGAGCGAATTTTACTTGCATTAAATAGCACTAAAAATATCAATGAGCTAGAACAAAGTGATTTAATTAAAAAATTATCTGTTCTTTTTGATGTAAAAAATTCTAATTGGATTGAAGTGGATTTTACAAATTGGAAAAAATCAGATAGATATATAGAATTATTTGAGGATATAAAATTTGCAATTATCAATAGGCGGTTTATTTCATTTGAGTATTATAGCAATAAGTTAGAGTATACTAAGAGAAAAATAAAGCCAATACGATTGGTTTTTAAATCGTGGTCTTGGTATGTATATGGTTTTTGTGAATTAAGAAATGATTTTCGATTTTTTAAATTATCACGAATGAAAAATAACTTTGTTTTAGGTGATATTTACGAAGATGATTACTCCAATCTTGTTATAAAAAAGGAATTAAATGAAAGGGAAACGGTTCGTGTAAAACTAAAATTTAATAAAAGTCAGGCTAATAGAGTCTATGATGAATTTTTTGATGATGTTATAGAAAAAGAAGGTTTTTTATTGGTGCAGTTAGATTTGCCAAAAGATTACTTATATAGCAATATTTTGTCATTTGGAAGTGATGTTGAAGTTTTAGAACCAAAGGAAGTTAGAGTGAAAATAAAAGACATTGTCAATAAAACAAAAAATATTTACTAAACTTGACTTATAGTGTCAGGTTTTGTGTGATATAATTACCATAGTTTGAAAATTATCACTTAACCCGCGTTAAGAAGTGTTTTCGCAGTATATTTCACATTGTATTGTCCAAAGCGATTAGGCTACACTGTTTGCTACGCAATCAGTTCTGGGCTGGTCATAGCCTTCGGCTATTGCTCGCCTATGCAACCTCCCTGTTTACGATTTTTCGTTTCACGAAAATCTCGTAAACTTGATGACAACGCGGGTTGACTGAATAGTCACAATAGAATACAGTGAAACGGAGAATTGATATGAGAAAAAATAGTTTTAAAGTAATTGGAATTTCAGTACAAACTACCAATAAAAATAATAAGTCTGGAAGAGATTTAGGAAATTTATGGGATAGATTTTATAAAGAAGATATTATAAATAAGATACCAAACAAAGAAAGTTCAGAAATCCTCTCAATATATACGGATTATAAAAGCGATTATCTAGATGATTATACTGTCATATTAGGTGTGAGAGTTTCTAATATTGATGATGTGCCAGATGGTCTTGTTGGACGTGAATTTGAAGAAGAAAATTTCAAAAAGTTTGTAGCAAAAGGAAAGATTCCTGAAGCTATTCAGAAAACTTGGATAAATATTTGGAATGATGATAGTAAGTTGAAAAGAAAATATACTTATGATTTTGAAGTTTATGGTGAGAAAGCTAAAAATCCAGAAGATGTTGAAGTAGATATTTTTGTGGCTATTGAAGAATAGTGGATGTGAAAAATATATATTTTGATATAACATAGTATTACTAATTTTTTATGATATTAGCTAGATGATTATGATTTATAGACAAGTTAAATAAAGGATTTAAAAATGAAACACGAATGGAGAAAAAGTGAGAAAACTATTTATCTGACTTTAGAAAAGTGGAAACTGCAAAGTTAAAAACAGTACTTAGATTTAGGGTAAAGGAGAGTTAAAATGGCAAGACCAAAAACAAAGATGGAATTAGTAGAATTATCAAATAGTAATTTTGAAAAATTATGGCAGTTAATTGACTCTTTGAGTGAAAATGAATTGAATACAGAATTTGATTTTTCTAAGGATGAAAAAAAGAAAGAGGCGCATTGGGGTAGGGATAAAAATATTAGAGATATTTTAATTCATTTGTATGAGTGGCATAGACTAGCTACCAATTGGGTTACTAAGAATAAGGCGGATGAACAAGCTGGTTTTTTGCCTAAGCCTTACACTTTTAAAAATTATGCCGATATGAATGTAAAGTTTTGGCAGAAACATCAAAATACCTCTTATGAAGAATCAGTAGAGATGCTAAGGGGTAGCCACGATGAATTGATGAAAATAATAGATGAATTTACAAATGAAGAATTATTTACAAAAAAATATTT
>PDWI01003253.1_pt1 | contig 23090 bp, 22 predicted proteins | sample 1430891 | NCBI WGS metagenome assembly PDWI01 (sample SAMN01162508, study PRJNA174530) | Oral metagenome, whole genome shotgun sequencing project. | biome: Marine environment; feature: Marine mammal; material: Swab sample of the gingival sulcus; isolation source: swab sample of gingival sulcus... | reverse complement strand
GATCTTGTTTAGATATAAAGTCAAATATGACTCTTATCAAATCTAAATCTGTAAACATAAATCTCCTTTCTAATCACCAGCTAATGATATAAATACCATCGTTAGCATTGCAAATATAAATGATTGTAGTAGTCCTGCGAACAAGTCAAAGTAAACATGTAGAACAGCTGGAACTAAAATAGCAAACATACCAAGTGCTTGATATACAAGAGTCATAATGATAACTCCTCCAAGGATATTACCGAATAAACGGAAACTAAGTGATATTGGTGTTGCAATCTCACCCATAATATTTATTGGTAATAAAAATGGTAGTGGCTCTAAGAATCCTTTAAGATATCCACCAAAGCCTTTGAGTTTAATACCAGTATAATGAATCATAAAAAATGTCATTAACGATAACCCAAGCGTTGTATTTAAATCCGCTGTAGGTGGTCTTAGACCAAATAAACCTGCTATATTAGAAAATCCTACTAAAAATAGTAATGTGCCTACATATGGTGCAAAGTTCTTAAACTTATCACCCATAGTCTTTTCTGTTAAATCATATATTCCACCAACAATTACTTCAGCAACTACCTGTCTTTTACCAGGTTTTTTTGTTAAATTCTTACCTAAATATATGGCAAGTGCTGATATAACAATCATAATAAACCATGTTGTTGTAATTGTCTGAGTAATTGGAATTCCTTCACCTATTGGTAAAACGAATATAATCTCAGGACCATTCATCTACTATCCTCCTTTCTTTCTTCATACTTATTATATATAAATCATTTCTGATCAATATCAACTATTTCTTTCTTTTTAGTTCCAAATAAAGCATAGATTATAATTACACTAAACTTCATCGATATAAGACCTATTGCTGTAGATACAATACTAATATGTGGCGTAATCGCTGCAACATATAATACAACACCTACTATAATATACCTCATGAAATACTTCCTTATTGCATAATTATTTGCTTTACTAGGTGATTTAGTAACTGCTCTATTCATCGTAAAATAGAGATCGATAAAATTTAAAACACTTATTAAAAAACCAAAAATCTGACCTAATAATAATTTAACAAAGTCTTCTTTTAAAAAAAGAAAATAAATAATAATCAAAAGCATAGACATACTAAGAGCAACTATTATTATTTTCTTTAAATCGGATTTCAAATCCATATTTCTCCTTATTATTTCTTAGTTTTATCTTTCGTTGCTGCTTTCATAAACTTATAAAGGTTTAAAAAGCTCGTTATAACGCCTAGTATAACACCTATAAGAAGGCATATAGGAGATAATGAAAATTTTTCATCTATATAATTACCTACATATATGCCTATTAATATAGGAGTTAGCATAATAAAAGCAACCTGTGATAAATACACTAAGTTCTTCATATGCTTTAATTCCAATTAAAACATTTCCTTAAGTTCTTTATCAATAATTAATTTTGCTTCTGTAGCATTTTGTATATCTTCTACAGTAAATGCTGGGTTATATTCAATTAAATGAAGACCATCTTCTTTCACTGCCATAACACCCATTTCTGTAACAATTAAATCAACAACACCAACTGCTGTAAGTGGAAGCTTACATTCTTTAAGAATCTTAACACTTCCTTTTGCCGTATGCTCCATTGCAACAATAACTTGCTTTGCACCAACAACTAAGTCCATTGCTCCACCCATTCCAGGAACTTTCTTTCCAGGAATCATCCAGTTCGCTAAATTCCCTTTTTCATCTACTTGAAGTGCACCAAGTACTGTTCTATCTAAGTGACCACCACGAATTATTCCAAAACTTGTAGCACTGTCAAAACAAGCTGCACCTTCTGCAAATGTTACAGGCATACCACCTGCATTTACTAAATAAGGAATTTCTTTTCCTTCTTCTGGAGATGGACCTATACCAATAAATCCATTTTCTGATTGAAGTGTAATTTCAATATCGTCTGGAAGATAATTAGCAACCATTGTAGGAAGACCTATCCCTAAATTTACTAAATCTCCATCTTTAAATTCTTTTGCTACTCTCTTAGCGATTATTTCTCTAATTTCATGCTTATCCATTTTGTCCTCCTTTTACTATTACATCAACAAAAATATGTGGTGTATGTATAGAGTTTGGAGCTAATTCATCAACTTCCACAATCTCATCTACCTCTGCAACAACAACATCAGCTGCTGTAGCCATTAACGGATTAAAGTTAAATCCTGCATTTGAATAAACTAAATTTCCTTTTTTATCAGCTTTAATTGCTTTTATAAAAGCATAATCTGCTCTAATAGGCTCTTCTATAAGATATTTCTTACCTTTTATCTCAATAGTCTGTTTTCCTTCTTCCACTATTGTTCCAACACCAACAGGTGTAATAACTCCACCTAAACCAGCTCCACCAGCTCTTACTCTTTCAGCTAATGTACCCTGTGGTACAAGAATGACTTCTGCCTCATTTTCATTCATCTGACGACCAGTTTCTGGGTTCGTTCCAATATGTGAAGCAATAATTTTCTTTGCTTGTTTATTTACTACTAATCGACCAATTCCTGATTCAGGGAATCCTGTATCATTACCAATAATAGTTAAATCCTTCACACCCTTTTTTACAAGAGCATCAACTATCTCATGTGGTGTTCCACAACTTAAAAAGCCACCAATCATGATAACCATACCATCTTTTACATTCTCAATGGCTTTATCAATAGTTGTAATTTTTTCCATAACAACCTCCTTTTAATAAAAATATTTATTTTTATGTCCTTATTTCACCTTATAATACCATACTTTATGAAATTTATAAATATTTCTTTAAGAAAAAGAAAAAGATAATATGAAAATATATTATTTCTATCGGTTTAGCAGATGTTTTTTGTTAGCTTAGTTTTTAGTGAAATATTAAGGATAGAATACTTTCTTATCTGGAATCAATATAGTTATATAAAACTAAATTGATTTTTCACCCTTTTATCTATCATTTTACATATTTGCAATACTATTCTTAAGTGAAATTCACTATCTACATTAATGCTCAGAAATTTGATACTAAAAAACTATTGACTTTTCATAACAGGTTTAGTACTAGTTTTTTAGAAAATTAACAATAATAAAAAAAATTCTTTCAAATATATCGATACTTATATAGAGTCATTCTATTGAAATTTTAAATATAGAGTGATAGTATATACACAGGAGGGAATATGACTATATCAAATGAAATAATAGAAATTACCATTCGAATTATACTTTCTGCAATACTTGGTGGTATTATTGGTATTGAAAGAGAAAGTGTGAATCGACCCGCTGGATTTAGAACCCATATTTTAGTAGCACTCGGCTCAACGATTGTGATGCTGACTAATATTTACTTAGTTACTATAGTTCACACAACTAATGTAGCACCTGGTCGATTTGGCGCCGCAGTAATCAGTGGTATCGGTTTTTTAGGTGCTGGTACCATTATAAAGGAAGGATCTTCTGTTAAAGGACTAACAACTGCTGCTAGTTTATGGGCTACTGCTTGTATCGGTGTGACTCTAGGAGCAGGAATGTATATTGTTTCTTTACTTTCTACTTTCATTGTATTTATAACACTTGAATTATTCCCAAAATTTGAAGAAAAAATGTTTAAGTATAAGATTTCTTCATTGCATATAGAAGCGAAAAACAAAGCTGTTTTAGAAAATATAACAACAATATTAGATAAACACAATGTAACAACTCTTTCATTTTACATACAGCATGATGAAGACAAAATTATTGTAAATTATAAAATAAAATATTTAAAAAAATTAGATTTTAAAAAAATCTCACATGATTTATTACTAAAAGATATTATCAGTATTAATGTAGAAAATAAGAGGTAGTATGAAAAAAAAAATATATATTGTTCTTACTTATACAGGAACATGGCTTAGTCGATTGATAAAAATTTTTTCAAGAAAAGAGTATTCTCATTCCTCTATAGGACTGGATTTAGAATTATATGAACTATATAGTTTTGGAAGAACTATACCAACAAATCCTTTTTCAGGAGGCTTTGTTAATGAAGATCCAGAAGATGGAACATTTAAACTCTTTAATGAAACAAATGCTGCTATCTATTCTTTGGATGTAACAGAAGAAGAATATATTAAAATAAAAGAGTATATCGAAAAATTTAAACATAGCTCTATAGAATATAAATTTAATTTGCTTGGCATAATATCAGCAAGATTTAATATTCCATTTAATAGAGGAACAAAGTATTTTTGTTCACAATTTGTATCTAGTGCACTCCTATATTCAGGAGTTTATGATTTTAAAAAAGATACTGCTATAGTAGCACCTATGGATTTAAAAAACATCCCTAATTTAGAATTAGTTTATGAAGGAAAATTAAGGGATTATAGAAATTTTGTTTTAAATAAAAATAGGTCTTGACGACCTATTTTAAAATTCTGCTTGTTTTGTTGTTCTTGGGAACGGAATGACATCACGGATATTCTTCATACCTGTTAAGTACATAATCGCACGCTCAAATCCAAGTCCAAATCCAGCATGTTTTGTTCCACCATATCTTCTCATATCAAGATACCACCAATAATCTTCTTCTTTCAATCCAAGTTCTTTGATTCTCTCTAAAAGGACATCATAACGCTCTTCTCTTTGAGAACCACCGATAAGCTCGCCAACACCTGGTACTAGAAGATCGGTTGCAGCAACTGTTTTATTATCATCATTCATTCTCATATAAAATGCTTTGATTTCTTTTGGATAATCTGTTACAAATACTGGTTTATTAAATACTTCTTCTGTAATATATCTTTCATGTTCTGTTTGTAAATCAACACCCCACTTAACAGGATATTCAAACTCTTTATCTGCCTTTAATAAAATATCAATTGCTTCTGTATAAGTGATTCTTGCAAAATCAGAATTCATTACAAGCTCTAACCTCTCTAAAAGTCCTTTATCAATTCGTTGATTAAAGAAGTTTAGTTCTGCTGCACATGTTTCCATCACATGTCTTATAAGATATTTCAGCATATCTTCTGCTAGATCCATATCATCATTTAAATCAGCAAAAGCAATTTCTGGTTCCACCATCCAGAACTCAGCAGCATGTCTTGCTGTATTTGAATTCTCTGCTCTAAATGTTGGACCAAAAGTATAAATATTTCTAAATGCCATGCAATATGTTTCCCCAGCAAGCTGCCCTGAAACTGTTAAATTCGTCTCTTTTCCAAAGAAATCTTTTTTATAATCAATCTGTCCATCTTCCTTTGGCACATTCTCTAAATCAAGTGTTGTTACTCTAAACATCTCTCCTGCACCTTCACAGTCTGAACCTGTTATAATTGGTGTATGAGTATAGACAAATCCTCTGTCATTAAAGAATTTATGAAGTGCAAAAGCAGCTTCTGAACGAACTCTAAATACTGCATTAAATGTATTTGCTCTAGGTCTTAAATGAGCAATGGTTCTCATATATTCAAAAGTATGTCTCTTCTTTTGAAGTGGATAATCCTTATCCGAACTTCCTTCTAATGTAATCTTTGTAGCTTTTATCTCAAAAGGCTGCTTGGCATCTGGTGTTAAGACAAAATCCCCTTCTATAACAAGTGAAGTGGCTACTCCATATTTTGAAACTTCATCATAATTTTCTAAATTTGATTCAAATACAACTTGTATATTATTATAATGCGTTCCATCATTTAATTCGATAAAACCAAAAGCCTTAGACGCTCTTATGGTTCTAACCCAACCTCCAACCGTAATGTTTTTTCCTGCATATGCTTCAGGATTTTTAAAAATATCTCTAAATAATACCATATTCCCTCCTTCAAAAAAAATAATCCATTGATATAAGGGCGTTTACCGCGGTACCACCTTATTTATCAACAGACTGATATCTCTATATTAATATAACGGTTAATAGCCGTTTTTACTCTCGTAAAAAAGTTCAAAGATGTTTTTACTAGACTTCTCTTATCAGCTCCCAGCAACGCTAACTCTCTTTAAAGTATCCCTCTAGTAACATGTTCTTATCAATACATTTAGTAAATTATAATATATTTTTTTTATTATGTAAAGAATATATTTTAATATTTTAAAAATTATGATAAAATAATGAAAGGAGAAATGATATGACAATTTTTATGAATTATTTTTACGTAGGTCTTTTATCTATACTTACATTTATAGGCGTAGTACGTTCTAAAAAAGACTCGTTAAAAGCGTATTTAGTAGGATATTTAGGATTTTCAATTTCTTTTATATCAAATGAAATAACAGGCTATTTCCCAACAAAAGAAATCATAATAATATCTTATACCATACTATATATCAATATATTATTTTCTAATCGAAATAATGTTTTTTTATATTTTATACCAATAGCACTAGGATCTTTAGTATATCTACCTGGTTTATTTATTCCAAAATATTTTTTTATCCTAACGATTTTAGTCTGTATATTAGCAATGAAACAAGCAAAAGAATTGAAAACATTATTAAGCATTTCAATGATTGGTCTTTTACCATCCATAGGTTTTTTATTCATGGAAGTAGATTTCAGCATTCCTTTTAATCTACTGACACTATTGTGTGCAGCTTATTATTCTTATCTAACGATAAATGAAGAATACGAAACAGAAAAAGCTGAATTAAAAGACCGCCTTAATTCATTAGAAAAAGATTTTAAATACGAAGTACGAAAAGAAGCAAATGCAATGACCTTCTATTTAAGAGAAGCACAAGAAAGAATTAATGAAAAGAATAAATTAGACCCTCTAACAAAAGCATTTAATAAAAACGCAATATTTAAAACAATGGATAATTTAATTGATTTAAAAAAACCATTTGCTCTTATTATGTTTGACTTAGACCGTTTTAAAGAAATCAATGATTCATTTGGACATTTGCATGGTGATGAGTGCTTAAAGCAATTAGTTCATATTTCTAAAATGAATCTACGATCTTCTGACTATATCGGGAGATTTGGAGGAGATGAATTTTTAGTAATTTTACCAAATGCCAATTTAAAAGCCGCTGCTCTCGTGGGTGAAAAAATAAGAAAAGCCATTAATGATGGAACAGATTTTACAATATCCATAGGAATATGTTCCTATCCTGCAGATGGTAAAAATAGAAAGGATTTAATGGAGATTGCTGATAAAGGACTTTATTTTTCTAAAGATAAAGGTAGAAACAAAGTATCCTATGATAATCCAGATTTAGATATAAAATTTTAAGGCACCTGATAACAGATGCCTTTGTTTTTATTCATATCCATCTATTAACCATGAACCATCAATTTTTTTAAGAAAGTATTTCCAATCATATTTTGCTATGGTAACAACATCATCTTTTATCTTCTTGATTTCTTCATGAACAATAGCTGAAGCAGTATTTTTATTTACTTTTATCTTATTGATTTCCATTCGTACAAATTCTTCTTTTAAGCCATCACGGTCAAATTTCTTTCCATTCTGATAGGCTTCTCCATTTTTTACGCAGTATGAGAAAAATGTTTCATCTCCTTTATTAACATAGTCAATCCACGAATTATTAAATTCTTCTAGTGCAATTTTAATATTCTTTTCATCTTCTGCATAATCAATTTCTGTAGTATCTTTTATAGCATTTTCTTCTTCCTTTGGTTCTTTTTCTTCTGTATTTTTTTTTGCTATAGGCTCTACATACCCACTTCCTTCACCATATAGACCATATCCTTGTTCAATATCCATACCATTCATGTTCAATACTTTTACAAATGCTATCACACCATAATGCTCCATAATTTGCCTTACTTCAGAATATCCAGTTTTAGAATTTACATATACTACATTATATATTTTCCCTTTTGGATCATTTTTTATTTCTGTTATTTTAGCTTCAATATGTGCTTTATTACCATCTTTATCTTTCACTACATCTTGCCACATAGTCCCTACTTCAAGAGGGGATTTAATAAGCGTTATATTATTGTACTCTGAATCAATCATCATATCCGCATTTCTAACTTGAATTACAGAATTTCCAACGATTTTATAAAATAATTCAATAGTATAATTACCAGATATATTGGCAGGTTTTCTTACCTCTCCGACAATCTTATAAATCATTTCCTTCTCATCTGATTTTATGGATTCTAACATCATTTCATGATAGTAATCATCATTCCCCTTATAAGCCCATTTAAAATTTTCTTCTGGAAAAAGAGAAGCTAAATTCTTATCAAGCGGTATATCAACCTCTTTATTACAAGCAAACATCGTTATACTCATACATAATATAAGCAAAAATAAGGCTATTTTTTTAAACATATTTCCTCCTATTTAAGTTCTTTTAGAACTTCTAAAAAGAATTCCCATGTCCTTTTTACAGATGATAAACTCATGTTTTCATCTGGAGTATGAGGATCTTTTATATCTGGTCCAAAAGATATCATATCTAAATCTGTTCCATCTGTATCCGTTAATTTCTCAGCAAAAAATCCACATTCAAGTCCTGCATGAATAGCACCTATTTCTGGTTCTTTCCCAGCAACTCTAGTATATACATCTTTAAATATTCCTTGCAAAATAGAATTACTATTATATTCCCATCCAGGATATGGGTCTGATAATTCAAATTCTGCTCCTAATGAATCGGAAAGTACTTGTACTCTATCTGTTATTTCATACTTTAATGTATCAACAGATGATCTTACAGCTGATTCAAATACTACTTTATTATCAACTTCTTTTAAAACACCTAAGCTAAGACTACTTTCAACTAAATCTTCAACTAAAAAGCTCACTGTTTGAACCCCATTTGGAATAAGTAATAAAGCTGTAATAATCTTATTTTTTAATATATCACTAAATACACCTTCATCAAAAGCTATCTCTGCAATAGAAAAACCAATATTATCCATTGAAAGCTCTTTATTATAAACACTTATTTCTTTTTCTGCTATCTTTTTTATTCCTTCAATATCATCGGTTGCAATAATCGCATAAGCTTCACGAGGAATGGCATTGATTTTAGAACCCCCCTGTATATAAGCTAATTGATAATTCTCTAATTTATTTAATAATCTACCTAGATACTTCATAGCATTTCCTCTACCTAGATGGATATCAGCTCCTGAATGACCACCTTTAAGACCATTGATCATCAATTTATACTTCGGCTGATTATTTTCTTTTCTCTCAATGGGAAACTTCACTCTAGCATCCACACCACCTGCACAAGAAGTACAGAAAATACCTTCTTCTTCTGAGTCAATATTAATCAGTCTTTTTGCACTGACATTCTTCTTTTCAAAACCAATCACACCACCCATACCAGTCTCTTCTTCTGTTGTAATAATCGCTTCAAGCGGTGGATGTTCTATGGTATCAGAAGCTAATACTTCCATAATCATAGCAACTGCTATTCCATTATCTGCACCAAGAGTTGTTCCTGTTGCTCTTAATAAATCCCCATCGATTCTAAGTTTAATCGGATCTTTTGAAAAATCATGCTCTGTTCCTTCATTTTTTTCACAAACCATATCCATATGACCTTGAAGTATCACTGGCTCTGCATTTTCAAATCCCTTTGTACCAGGTTTTTTTATTATTACATTTAAGGCTTTATCTTGAATGGTTTCAAGTCCTAGACTCCTTCCAAAATCATATAAAAATTTTGAAATATTCTCTTCCTCATAGGAACATCTAGGTATTTGACTAATCTGCTCAAAATACTTTAATACGCCACTAGGCTCAAGCCCCTCTGTTACATAGCTTAAATCTTTAAATCTTTCCATTGTCTCCTCCATTCACATAATACTATAGAAGATATTTCTTACCACTTAATTTATCATAGAAATTTTTATTACAAGTAAATATAAATATTTGTCTATTTTCTCCTATTTGATTTATTATTTCAATCGTATTATTTAATCTGTTTTCATCAAAGTTTACAAGGAGTTCATCAAAACAAATAGGTAGCATATCATCATCCAAAACATCGATGAGTGATAATCTCAATGCCAAATAAATTTGATTTAATGTCCCTTTACTAAATGAACTGTCTACTTTTATATACTCATTATGATATTTAACCAAAAGATTTTTATCATCGAGTATCTTTAATTCAGAATACTTACCTGTCATCTGGTATAAATACTCTCCAGCCTTTTTATAAATCTTTGGTTGATGAAGTTCTTTATATTTTTCATCTTTATTATATATTAAATATCTTAATAATAACAGTTTATCATATTTTATTTTCTCTGTCTTTATTTCTTCTTCAATAAATGCCAGTTCTCCTTCAATTTTATCTAAATTAACCGATTCTGATAATACGGAAATATCCTTATCTAAATTCGAAATATCCATTTTCTTATTATTAATTTGTTCTATAATATCCTCTATATTATTTTTTAAATCCAGAATATTATATGAACTATATTTTTCATTATAAAGAGTAAGCTCTTCTTCTAAATAAGAAAGTTCTAATAAATCCTTATTGATATTATCCAGTCTTAATTTATCTGCCTTTTTCGCTTCAATAACCTGAAATCCCTCTTCCAGACTTTCACCGAGAGAAAGAAGCACCCTTTCGATATTATCTATCTGACCTTCTGTTTCATCAATATTCTTATCTATAATATCTAGCTTATCATTAATTCTATCAATATCTCTATTTAATGCTTTCATTTCCTTTTCTGCTTCTTTTTGTTCTTCCATCCTATTGAATAAAGACTCGAGTTTTATTTTTCTCTCTAAATAACTATAGTCTTCATTAAAATACGCATGGAATGTTCTTTTAATAGACTCCATTTCGGACTTTCTTAAATTATAGATAGTATCAGAATAAAGATATTCATCAGAAAGCGATTTAATAGTTTTAAGATCATCGTATAAGGAAATATCCATATACTCTTTTACCATAATATTCAGTTTCAAATCAGTAGCTACTACAAATTCTTCTTTTAACTGATCCCTTTCTTCTATTAAATCATCTTTTGTTTTAATCTTACCTCGATCTTTTATAAAAGCGTGAATCATACCACTTATAGAAAGAGCAATGAAGGCAATAGCAGCATAATTATAATACATGCCCTTATTTAAATAGAATAAAATACCTCCACCAATCAATAGAAATAAAAGCATAACTATCTTTGTTTTTAAATCCATTCCTCTAATCGAGCGGTTATTTCTATCAATAATTTTAATTTCTTCATTAATATCATCTATTTTCTTAAGCCTTGCTTTTACATCATTAAAATCTAAATCACTAAGCTCCTGTAAATGATCTTTTGAAAACTCCATATTAAAGGTACTTGAAAAATATTCTTTTAATTTAGAGCGATTAGAATCGAGTAGCGGCTCTACTTTCTTTATTTCTTCAACAATAGTTTCTGCCTTCTTATCAAGTTCTATAATTTGATTTAAATCCCTTTCATCCAGACGATCTGTAAGCAGTTTTTCTAATTCTCTCTTTCTTGAAATATAAGCATTTACTTCTGCTGTCAGCATTTCTGATGATTTATAAAACTCTCGTTTCTTATCCATTAATAATCTATATTTTTCTTCTGTAATATAAATATAATCTATATAATTTTCTTTTTCTAAGGTAGTTTTCTTTCGATACAAATCACTAATCGGTTTATATTTTTCAATAAATGCTATGTCATTTAATAGGCTATTTTTATCGATTAATAATCTATTAATCTCTTCTTTAATAGTCTGAATTTCACCCGTTAATTCATCAATCTGTTCAAAAGACTGAAGCGCCTTTCTCTTTTCTTTCTTCTGTTCAGCTCGTTCCTTTTCAAGTGATTTCAATTTAGAATTTCCTCTATTTGAACTCCTTTTAATCTTATTTAAATCTTCTGATATCTGATCCATCACCTTCTTTGGCGTATTATAGATATCTCCACTATACTGCCTTGTAAGAAGCTCTTCAATATCCTCCCAGGTATCAGTATTAATATCTAAAAGAATATCTAGATGCAAAGAATATAAGGTACTATAAATATCTCTACCCACATTGATTCCGCTAATACCATCCACTCTTTTATTATCTGCTAAAATACAATCTTCTTTTTCATAATCACGCTCAATAAAGAGAGAGCCCTTATTTGTCGTGATATTCCCTTTAATATTTAAAATATTATTTTCTTTATTAATGAGTAAGGCATCTTTCTTCTTATCAAATCCAAATAAAAGCGATGTCATCATTTTAAATACAGTAGATTTTCCAGATTCATTCTCTCCATAGAAAATATTGATATTCTCAAAATCTAAGAGCTCTTTTGATGTGAATTTACCAAAGCCTTCTGTTTTTAAATTATTAATTCTCATCTACACCCTCCAAAAAATAATCCAGTAGTAATTTATCAAGATCTTCTTTTACATCCTTCACATCAAGATTATAGGATAAGAAATCAAGGTTCGGAAGTTCATTTAATGTTTTTATATCCTCTAACACATCAGATAGAATCACTCCTTTAATGTGACTATAGTCAAAACTTCTCTTTGTTAGATTCTTTATCTTAATTGAAAATAATCCGAGTTCTTCTAATAAAACATCTTTTAAATCCTCTAAATTATCTTTTAATTGATTATATAAATCCGTATTTCCTTTTAATATAAGATTAATACTTAAATGTTTCATATTATAATCATAGAAATTTTCTTTGATACTCTTTATGATCTCTTCATACATATCTTCCAATGTATTTTGTGATACCATGTATTCAAAGTCCTCATATACCATATAAGAAAGTGGTATAAAATCAACTTTTGTATAATTTTCTTCAATGGTTACTAAATTACCACCTTTCCAGCCTGTTTCCTTTGAATTAACAGCCTGAAGACTCCCTGAATACCATATGCTATCATAAGAGTCGAGTGACCCTCTTTTATGAATATGTCCAAGAGCAAAATATAAATAATTCTTCGATAAAAGCGTTTTTAAATCACTTGGTAAATACGATTTTTCATCGGTTACTAAAGAAGAATGTATCATTGTATGAGCAAGACCTATATACTTTCCTTTTGGAAATCGCTCAATCAAATTTCTTTCTTCTACAATCTTTTTATGACCACAACCAACGATTTTATACCCCTCTTTAAAATCATAAATTTTAAATTCATCATCAAAAAAAGTTATTACATTCTTAGGATATTTAATATTTCTAACCTTTGAATCATAACTTGTATAATCATGATTTCCAGAAGCATAGAAAACCATGATACCTTGATCTTCTAATTTCTTAAATTCTGAGATAAGAAAATTAATATCTTTTATGGATATATTTTGATTATCAAATAAATCGCCTGCTATCATCAACGCATCTAAATTTTTGTCAATACAATAATTAATTGCATTTTGAAAAGATTTAATAATTGCTTTTTTAAACTTATTTCTCTCTGCATCATCTTTTGTATGATATGTTTTATTCAAATGAATATCTGCTATATGTAGAAATTTAATACTATCACCACCTTCATATTTGTTATCGTTACTATTATATCATAGTTGAATACTAATTTGATTTTATTGTAAAAAGAATTTACAATAAGATAAGGAGAACTTATGAAAAAATTAATAATTGTAATTATCTTGTTACTTAATGTATTTGCTTGTACAGAAAATATAAAGGAATATGGCGTATTTATAGGAAGTAATAAGGTAGAAGACATAAAGAATTATAATCTTATTGTTATTGATGCGTATTATTTAGACAAAGAAGAGATAAAAGAGCTTCATCAAACAAATAAAAAAATATATACTTATTTAAATATAGGCACGATAGAGAATTTTAGAAAATACTACAGTGAATTTAAAGACGATGCCTTTGATATCTATGAGGACTGGCCAGAAGAAAGGTGGATGGATGTCAGCAAGAGTAACTGGCAGGACTTTATTTTAAACAAAGCGAAAGAATATAAGGCCTTAGGAGTCGATGGCTTTTTTATTGATAATACTGATGTATATAGCATGTATCCATCGGATCAGATTTATCATGGACTAGTAACAATTCTCAATGAATTAAACACATTAGGTCTTGACCTGATGATTAATGGCGGGGATGTTTTTGTAAGAAAAGCAGTGGATGATATCCACATTGATGCTGTTAATCAAGAGACCATTTTTTCTAAAATAAATTTTGAAACTCATACCCTTGAAAGAAATAATAAAGAAGATGAAGCGTATTATAAAGAATACGTAGAATATATCAAAGACCATAATATAAAAGTCTATCTTTTAGAATATACAAAAAAAGAAGAGATGATAATAGAGATAGAAAACTACTGTAAAAAACATGATTTTCTATATTATATCTCTCCTTCTATAGAGCTTAATCAATCTCATTAAGCTTTCCATCTACTATTTTAAACACTCGATCGCAATAGGCTAAAAGCCTTTCATCATGAGTGACAAGTACTATTGATCGTTTCTTGTCACTCATTAAATTTTTTAATAAGCGTATCACATCAAGTGCTTTTTCTGTATCTAAATTAGCCGTTGGTTCATCTGCTAAAATTAATTTCGGTTCATTGTATATTGCTCTTGCAATAGATGCTCTCTGTCTTTCTCCTCCACTGAGTTCTTTTGGATATAAATTTTTTCTCTTTAGAATATCCATATCCTTCATAATCTTATGTGCTCTTTTTTTATCATCAGTATTTGATATCTTATCAAGAAGTTTAAACTGATCTTTTAATTTAAGAAAGGGAATAAGATTCGACGATTGAAGAATAAACCCAATTTGATCAAACCTTAATTTATTTTTTTCATCCATGCTCATGGAAGAAAAATCCTTGCCCATAAATTTTATTTGCCCCCCAGTAGGAACTTGAAGTCCGCCCATTAATGTCAGCAGCGTACTTTTCCCACTTCCACTAGGTCCTATCACAGCAACAAGCTCTCCTTCTTGAATTGTAAAAGATGTTTTTTTAAGCGCTCGTATCACACCGTCTCCATCAGAAAACTCTTTATATACTTCATCAAATGTAATTATATCCATATGCCCCCTATTCTAATACCTCAAGTGGATCTATTTTAGAAACACTTTTTACTGAAAATACCGCTCCTATAAGTGATGTCATGATCATTAATACACATACGCCTAAAAAATATAGTAAATCCGTTCTAAATGGAACAAAAGGTGGCAAAATGAAACCCGTTAAATAAGTTAAAATAAGTCCTAAAAAAACACCGCTAACAGATAGTATGATCGTCTGCACCATCACCGAACGCTCAATATACTTATCTTTTATTCCTTGTATTTTCATAATACCAAAAGTTGTTTTCTTTTGAAGCGTAATAATATATAAAAACACACCCAAAACAACAGATGATATCACAATTAAAAAACCAATCATAATCGTAAATGTAAGCAATTCAGCAAAATATCCTGGTATTTCACGAATAAATTTATCCATAGGAATAACCTCCACTTTAGGATGTACATAAATAGGGTTACTTCCTTTAATTACCAATGCGTTAATCGGTGTATTAGGCGTTGGAAAACTAGATGTTTCAACACCCTCAAATGGATCTACCATAGCAGTAGCTCCATAGGCCATAAATAACTCTCCATAGATAGTAGGTGCTGTACTAAATTTAGATTCTTCTGTAATACCAACTACTTTTAACCGCATATAAGACTGTGATAATTTTATAATATCATTAATTTTCACATCATTTTCTTTTTCTAAATCTTTTGATATAACGACTTCATATCGGTCTTTTGGCATTCTTCCTTTTATAATTTTAGGAAATATATCACTATCGTATTTCATACCCATAATGACAATATCAACTAAATGATCTTCTGTTTCAATCTCATTAATATAACCAGACGTCCTCATCACTGTGAGCGCTGACATATTCTCATTTTTTATTTCTTCTAGGTATTTATATTCAATACCTGACCTTAAAATATTTGTATTAGAACCCTCTTTTAATACAATATAATCGGCATCCAAAAGCTCAATAGCAGTTATTCTATCCTTTGATAGACCATATGCCAGTGCAAATAGAAATAATACCAAATAACTAATGAGTAGAATAACCATAATAATTAAGGCAAATTTCTTTTTATTCATTAAAATTTCATTTAAAGCTAAAAACACAAAACCCCCTTTTTTATGTTCCGCAGTATGTGATATAAGGTGTTTTATCTTCTGATGGTAGTAGATAATATCGATTTGTCATACTATAATCATAAGGCTTAGAAAGCACAACTAATAGCTTTTTAATCTTCGATAAATCGCCTGCTTCAGCTGCTTGAAGCGACTCTTCCACAATATGATTTCTAGGTATCACTATTGGATTCACCTTCTCCATTGTCTCTATCATCTTACCTATATCCATCTTTCTATGTTCTATAATCCTCTTATAATCATCTAAAAACACTTTTAAATCATCATTTTCCTCTAAAAGACTCCCCACTTCTAAAGGCTTTAAAAAATGTCTAAGATAAATAAATGTACTAGTATAATCATATTTACTTTTCTTCATTACAACTAATATATTCTTAATTAAAGGCAAATCCTCAGGTCCTTTACTATATAGTCCTAATTTTTTTCTCATCATATCAATCCACTGCTCATTAAAATCTGTAATAAAATGATCTACAATTTCTTTTAGCTTCTCTTCCTCTGTAAATGGAATAAAACACTCTAATAAACGCTCTAAATTCCACTTTATAATATGTGGCTGATTCGAAAACGCATATCGTCCATATTGGTCTATGGAGCTAAAGACTGTTTTTTCATCATAAGTATCCATAAAGGCACAGGGACCATAGTCAATGGTTTCTCCTGGTATCGAGGTATTATCTGTATTCATAACGCCATGAACAAATCCAACTCTTAGCCACTCATTAACAAGTGCTAACTGCTTTTTATAGATTTCATAAAATAAAGAAAGATAGATATCATCCTCCTCTTTCACCTTCTTATAATGCCTCTCGATAACATAGTCCATCAATGCTTTTAAATCCTCTTTTGTGCCATAGTGAAAGGCATATTCAAAGGTTCCAATTCGTATATGGCTCTTTGCCGTTCGAACAAGTACTGCACCATCTTCTACCTTCATTCTCTGAATTTTTTCGCCTGTTTTTAAAACCGCAAGACTCCTCGTTGTTTCAATCCCGAGATGATACATAGCTTCACTAATAATATATTCTCGAAGCATCGGCGATAATGTTGCTTTTCCATCTCCCCTTCTGGAATAAAGCGTTCTACCAGAGCCCTTAAGCTCAATATCTATTTTCTCATCACCTATACTATGTTCTCCTAATAATACATTTCTTCCATCACCCAGCATGGTAAAATAGCCATATTGATGGCCAGCATATGCTTTTGAAAAAGGTCTTGTTCCTTCTATAATTTTATTTCCGCTAAAAATCTCTGCTGCCTCTTTCATATCCATATCACCTAATTCTAGATTCTTTGCATAATGCAGATTATATAGCACGATTTCTGGATTTTTATATCCTTTTAACTCGGTATAATCATAGAAAATATCAGGCAATAAGTCATACGTAGTTTTAAATTTAAAATATTCTTTCATATCACTCCTTTCTTAAACTATTATATCATATATGATAAAATTTTTAAGCATATTAAATATACTAAAAAAAATTGACTTTTTTTTAATATATTATTGAATTTTTAGTATATATGGTATACTATTATCTTAGGAACACAATATAGGGTGTATAGGAGAATATATGTCAGAATATAAAAAGACATTTGAAGAAGATAGGTTAATAGAAGAAAATTCATATCAAAAAATATATCTTGGAACGAATAAAGAAACCCCTTCAAAAGAGGTTTTAATCAATAAAATATCAAAATTAGATATTAATAAGGAATATTACAACGATTTATTTGAGTGTGTTTTAAACTCATATATAACATCAGGTATTATAGAAGATAAACTAGTACTAGTAACAGAATATATAAAAGGTGATAGTATTGGTTTATATTTTAATTTTTCAAAAACAACGGATAAACAGAGAATAGAATTCGTAAAAGATTATTTAAATAAAATCATATCATATATATCACTGGATCATGGATTATTTAATTCATTGATAAATTCAAATCAAATCGTATTTAAAGATAATAAACTCTATTTAAAAGAATATATTGCACTGGATAATATTAATAAAGATATCAATATCTCCTTAATTATTAAAAATATTGGTCAAGTTATTCAGCGTTTATTATCAACTAATAATAAGAATAAACATGGAAAACTATTTAATGATATCTACCGTTTTTCTGAAACACTCATTAGAAGAGAAAAGAATTATACTACCTATGATGAAATGCTAAATGATTTTAAACATATTTATTATAGTAGTATCAAAACAAAAAATAAAGTGATGAATTATAAAGAACATCCCAATAATATGGAGATTGATTATAAGCGAATCCGTTCTGAATTAATTACAGGAGATCAAATCAATCCAAAGAAAAATAGAGAGAATGTTCGTTATGAAAATATTGATTTATCAAAGATAGATAATGCTACTTCTCTAGAAGATATTATTGTACGAGAAGAAGAAAAATATATTTTGATCAATAATATGGTGATAAAAAAAGAAAATGACTTTATACCAAATAAAATAGAAGAAAAAATAGATGATGTTAAAGAAGTGAAAGAAATAAAAGAGGTTAGAAATATTGAAAGACCTATCGTACCAGAGCCAAAAGCAAGTGATCAAACAAAAAAAATTAGTATACCATTTAATCAATTACAGGAAATAGAAAAAGAGGAAAAACAAGAAATAGAAGAAGAACCTGTTACTATTTATACTAGAGAACCGAAACAAGAGGAAATAGGTCTTCCAAATCATCTTAAAAATGAAATTGCGAGTAGAAAATCAGAAAATAAACAGAGTAAATTTAATATCTGGCTACCTATTATAGGGGTATTTGCCATTATATTAATATTTATTATGTATTTATTTATCAATTCAGATAAATCAAATACTGAATATAAACAACCAACTGCTACATTTGAAGTTACCATAAAAAATGGAACGATGATATGTGAAAATTTAAGTAGAGCCTATGGTGGTAAAATCATTACAGAGAGTCTTTGGGAAATTAGAAGAGATGATAAATTAATTTATGAACTTCCTGCTAAGAATACAGCAGATTTTAATGCGAGTGGTTTAGTGCCTGGTAGATATTCTATTAAGCTCACGGTATCAGATTCTAATAATAATTTCAGTGATCCTTTTGTAATTGAAAAAGTATATGAATCAGATGATGAACGCTCTCTTGATAGTTCTGTATTCAATGATAAAAATATTATGGCAAATTTATCAGATGAGATATTAAATAATTTGGAAATTAGTACTAGTAAGAATGTAAAAGAAGACGAAGAAGTATTTAATTCTGGGGATAAATCCTTAAAAATGGATTTAAATAAAGAAGCAGAGGCTTCCATCTCCATTTTAAAAAATATTCCAAAGGGTTCTACTGCATCATTTAAATTATTTCCAAATAATACAAATAGTGTAACATTATACGTATCTGCTTATAATACAGGTGATTTAGTATACCAGAAAAAAATAAAGATAAGCAATAATAGCTTATCTTGGAATAATATTTCTTTACAAATCAATTCTGATATAGATGCTGATCAAATCTTGCTTAAATTTGCTGGAACAGATAATATTCTTTGGTTTGATGATTTCATCGTAAGAACATTTAAATAATTAATCTCTTAACTCTCTTCCCGTTATTTCTAGGAATAATGTTTCAAGATTGGTTTTAAGAGTATCAATGGATAAAATCTCTGCATGATATTGTGTGGAGATTTTTATTATCTCATGATAGATTTTATCTACTTTCTCTATATAAACCGAGTTATTTGAGATGCTAATATCAAATTCTTTTTCTAAAACCTTTTTAAACTCGTCTGTTATCTCTTTATAATCTACTCTTATCTTTTCTTTATATAACATCTCATCTTTATAGCCACTGAGGAGAATCTTACCACCATCCATAATATAAATATAATCACATAAGAATTCTACTTCATCAATATAATGTGAGGTATAGATGATGGTCGTTCCTTTTTTATTGAGCATCTTTACCGTTTCAAGAATATGATTTCTAGACTGAGGGTCAATCCCTACTGTTGGTTCATCCATAATCAAAAGCTCTGGATTATGCATCAGTGAAACCCCTATATTCAGCCTTCTTTTCATTCCGCCAGAATACGTATATACCTTTTCATTTAATTTTGATTTTAAGCCTATAATATCCGATACTTCTTCTATCCGTTGATCCACATCCTTTACATGATAAGCACTTGCCCAAAACTTTAAATTATCATATCCTGAAAGCTCTTCATATAAAGAGAGTTCTTGAGGCACCAATCCTAATTTTTTTCTTATGGCAGTTGGATTTTTTATAATATCTTCATCCTGATAATAAATACTTCCTTCTGTTGGTTTTAAAAGAGTAGAAATCATTGATATACTTGTGGACTTGCCTGCCCCATTTGGTCCAAGAATTCCAATAATATCTCCTTTTTTAATCTCCATATCTTCTATATCTACTACTACTTTACCTTTATAAACTTTCTTTAGATTATTAATCTTTAACATATAAGCTCCTTATATTCTCACTAGCTAAATATGCACTTGAAAAAGCATATTGCAGATTATATCCACCTGTATCCCCATCAATATCTACGCATTCACCAATAAAATACAGTCCATCACATTTTTTAGACATAAATGTTTTTTTATTCAGTTCATTGGTATCAATTCCACCTTTTGATATCATTGCATTATTTTCTTTACCAACCCTTGCTATAATCACTTTATAATTTATTAAATCATTTATAATATGTTCTCTATCTATCTTTTTAAGTTCCGATAAATTCACATTCTCTATTTCATTTTTTTGAAGAATAAATTCGACTAACCTCTTCTGGGTATATTGCAATAAAACCGTTTTAATACTCTTTTTAGGAGATTCTTTGATATCTTTTAATAATAAAGAAGAAAATTCTTCTCTACTTCTCTTTAAAAAATTAATATAGAGCTCATCTTCTTTTAAAAAATTTCTTGAATAATTGATAATAATAGGTCCTGAATACCCAAAATGAGTAATGAGAAGGCTCCCATCTAAAGTATTTAATTTCTTCTTTCTATAATGATCGATAGATACATCAAAACTCATTCCCATAAGAGAAGATATCTTATGCTCTTTTGCATAAATTGGGCAGAGTGCATAAGAAAAATTTTCATATTTTATATTAAAGTTTTTAGCGAAAACTAGACTATCTTCTGTACAACCTGTTACTTTATAAGTAATTCCTCCTGTTGCCACAATCACATTTTTTGCTTGATATTCTGATTTATTCGTTCTTATAATAAAAGAGTCTTTCTTTATAATCTCCACTACTCTTTCTGATGTATTCACTTTTATATTTTTTGAAAGAACACCTACTACATCAGCAGCTTTCATAGAAGCTGGGAAGACTTTCTCATCCTTTATAACAGTTTTTAGACCTCTCTTTTCTAAATACTCTCTAAGATCTATATTTGAAAAGGTAGTAAGAGCATATTTGATATAATTAAATTTATTATAATGCTTTTTAAATAAATTCACATTCCCTACATGGGTTAAATTGCATTTAGAAAGTCCTGTAATACGGAGTTTTTTACCTATTTCATCTTCTTTTTCAATCACTAAAGTATTAAGACCTTCTAATCTAGAAGAAGCAAAAAGACCTGCTGCTCCTGCACCAATTATTATAACATCAAACATTATTTTTTTATAATTCCATCTTCTAAAAGTTCTATCTTTCCCTCTTTTAAAAGTCTTCCTACTGCTCTTTTAAAGGCTTTTTTAGACATTGCAAACTTTTCTTTTATAAGCTCAGGATCTGATTTATCCGTTAGATTTAATTTTCCTTTTTCTATTTCTCTAAAAATAAGCTCCGCATCAATACCGATTTGATCTGCTATCTTTTCTCTACAAGATAAATCCACTTTTCTATCTTCTCTTACTCTTATTACTCTAAGTTCTAATTCATCCCCTAAATGAAGCTCTTTATAACATTCTGTTCTCGGTATCATCCCTTGATACTGATCTTCTATTGCTACATAGGTTCCTACATCCTTATTCACTCTTACAACAGTTGCCATTACTTTGTCGCCTGCTTTTAATTCATGATCTGTTGATAGTCTATTATACACTCTCGTTGTCGCACAGATTCTCTCGCTTCGATCTAAGTATAAATAGAATAAATATTTCTTATGCACCTTTAACGGTTCTTCCATTTCTTTTATTGGAACAAGAACATCCCTTTGAAGTCCAATATCAATAAATGATCCAAAGTCCACATTATCCACAACTTCTAATTTTTTTAAATCTCCTACAACTGCATAAGGCGTCTTCATTGTTGCAATGAGTTTATCTTCTGTATCTCTATAAACAAAAACCATAACTGGAGAATCAATTGTAATTTCTCCTACACATTCATTAAATGGTAGAAGCACTAAATCATCTCCATCTTCTTTTCCTAATAAATACCCGATTTGAAGCTCCCTTATCACGTAAAGAAGCTGATATTCACCAACTATATACATATTTTTTCCTTTCTCTTTCTACCTTAGTATACCATATTTTTTTACTTCATACTATTTCTTATCTTATCTGGAATCATAATCGCTTCCGCTTTAATATCATTGTTTAAATAGGTATTATCAATGCACTCTTTCCAGTACTCTAAATGCTTTATATCAATATAGCTCTCTGATTCATGAACATCTATTCCTCCTTCTCCTTGTACGGAATACCAATATAAAAATTCTCTTCCATCTAAAACTTCTCTATGGATAGATTCTACAAACATCTTTTCATTTTCAAGTGTTAAAAGCGTATCTTTCATATGACTGTTTAAAAATGCTAGCCACTCATCTACTACATGAGATTTTCCCTCTTTTACTCTAAATCTACTGAGCTCTACTCTTAACATATCTCCTCCCTATATGTCAATACTTTTTTTATTAAAATCTCAATGTATTTTAAATATTAACTTTTTTATATTAAGATAAATAAAAGCTTTTCTTATAAAAAT
>PDWI01003251.1_pt1 | contig 23097 bp, 25 predicted proteins | sample 1430891 | NCBI WGS metagenome assembly PDWI01 (sample SAMN01162508, study PRJNA174530) | Oral metagenome, whole genome shotgun sequencing project. | biome: Marine environment; feature: Marine mammal; material: Swab sample of the gingival sulcus; isolation source: swab sample of gingival sulcus... | reverse complement strand
TGCCAATCAAAGTCTTTTCCCACTCCATTCAGAACAATTCCCTGCATATCGGAATTTGTTTTTAAAATTCCCGGTTTAGAGGCAAAGGTTTGTACGTGTTTTACATTTTTCAACCGATACAAACCGGCTGTATCAATTAGCTCTTTATTAATAGGCTGTAATTCGTAGGAGTTATTGTTATCGTAATTGGTAATTTGAATATGCGACGCAAAGCCGGTTACTTTTTGGGTTATTTCCGATTTAAAACCGGTAACAATAGCAACAGCAAGAATCATCACACAAATCCCCAAAGCAATGCTTACTTTTGCAATGCCTATTATGGGACTTGATATTTTATTTTCGCTGTTCCCTTTATTGGTAATCCGCTTGGCTATAAATAATTCTAAATTCAAAACTTATATAGAGATTAAATTCGAGCTAAAATTAACTAAAATATTGTTTGAAGCGAACAAAAGCCACAAGATTTCTTGGTTTAAAAACAATATTCAGTAAAGGAATAAAAAAATGAGGAGATGGTGTCCTTTTCAGACACTCTCTTATATCTCTCAATTAAAAATATTAAGAGCGTTTTCTAAATGTACCTAAATAGATAATTTACACACTTTGGGGGATAGTGTCTAATTTATTGTTTAAAATATTTTCCACAATCTCTATTTTAAAATCATCATAAACACCAAGCTCTCTATCTAATTGAGTAGATTCTTTATTTATAAATTCTTTAAAATCCAACAGACTATTAATGAAAAAAATATTATTTAACTCTTTATCTTTTTGTCTTACAGAATAAAGACCATTATACATTATCTTTCCTACTTTTTTACCATAAGCTAAAGCCTCATATAAAACAGACGAATTTTCGCCAATACAGTATTCATGTGATAATACCGATACCAAAGAATCTATCTTCTTATCATCAAGTTTTATATTTTTTATCGGTTTTATTCTTTCTAACTGCTCCGCAACTAAACTTTCTTGAGGATGTAAACGCAATGAAAATTGATAATCGGGATAAGCATTTGCCAATTCTATGGTTGTTTTTAATATCCGTTCAGTTATAGCAGGAGATGATGCGACTAAAACAGTTTTGAAACTCTGGGTTATATTCAATTTATCTAACATATACGATTTATAAGCCCAACCAATATTTATTAACCTGTTTAAAGATATTCCAAGCCGTTTTTCTCTCCATTTTTCCCCAAACATTAAAAAATAATCGGCATCTAAATCCGGATCGTAAGTTCCCGTAAAAAGAGCTGATTCGGCATGATTAATCCCATGTTGTAATTCATATACTGTTATATTTTTTCTTTTACAAGCTGCAATACAAGAAAACCAAATACTTCCATTTACTAAAAAAATGTTTTTAGGTTTTAATCTCCATAATATCAACTGCCAGCATTTCTTTTGAAAATAAAAATGAGCAATACAAACAGAAAGTAACAGCAAAAATCGTTTATTTAAATTAAAATAAACACGAGCTTGTCGATAAAGATGATTTATTTTTTTTGCATACAACAAATAAAATAAAGGAAACAAACATATAGCACATAGTTTTGTAATATAAGCAATAAAATCATATACCACCACCTTATTATGTTTGGCAAATCGAGGTTTAAATTGTTTGGAACTTAAATGTCTCTGTATTACTATTGTATTTTTTTTCAAACTAGTTTGGCTAATAATAGGATCAGTGAATTTATCAAAATATTCTCCGTTATAATAAGTTAATCGAGGAAAAGCAAGTACAATATTATCATATTTCTTTCCTACAATCAACAATTTCACCAATTGAAACAATGAAACAAAAAAGTTTTTCAAAGCAATCAATAAAGACACTTTGTCTTTTTTTGTTCGATTAGTATATCCAATAGTTTGAGACAGTTTCTGCAATCGAATTTTAAAACGAACTAACCTCCATAAAGATACACCAAATACTTTTATACTATACAAAGAAAGCGTTTCTTCTTGTTTTTTTATTTCTTTTAATATTTCGTCATTAGTCATCATTAATAATTCCGATTGTTTTTTTTATCTTTATTGAACTCTATTTTAAAACCGTAAAAATACAATTGTTATACATCAATCAAATTAGGATTGATAATTATTTTTTTTATGGTGCTATAAACTTCTTTTAAACCTTTATAATTTAACAGTACAAATAGTGCCAAAGGTAGAATATACCACAATGTAACCTTATCAACAATAATAGTTATTACAATACTTAATAAAAACGGTAATATCCATCTTGTATTAAAAACACTATATAATGTTGCCAAAAAACTACTATCTTGCTCAATAGTTTTTCGTCCTAATTTTGCTAACACAAACACATATATTAAGAAAACAAGCATTGTACCTAACATCGAAAACTCAATGGGAACTCTAAAGTTTACAATAAAAATATCACTTAAAAATATATTAAACAATAAAGCAACAAAAGCAATTAAAGCTATTTTCTTTTCTTTTGATTTTGCAATGACTAATCCTTGATATCCAAAAGTATTGGTAAAAATAAGTACCGTAAGAGCAATCATCACAAATATCTTGTGAGTAGATGCATATTTCGGGAAAAACATTAATAATAGCGGATAGAACAAAATACCTAAGTGCATGAAAAAATGGCAAATGGTTACATAAGAACCTCTCAATAAATTTAATAAAGCAACCGCTTGCTCGTTAGACTGATTGGCAAAACGATTTAATACCTTAGGAAAAATTAAAAATGTAAAAGACTGAAAAAGCAGTAAAACTACATTTGCTAAGATGTAAGCAAATGTAAAAAATCCAAATTCTTCTACCGAATAATAATCACTTATAAAACTTCTCGTAGATAAAACAATCAAATAAAAACTAGCATTATATACGAATAAATAAAAACCTTTGATTTGTATTAAGCGAAACAAATGAATATTGAAAACAGGCTTTAAAGATACCGGCGACGTAATAAAAAAGATGAAAAAAGAAGTTAATACAGCAAAAAGATAGGCTAATATCAACGCAAAAACCAACTGTTCTCCCTTATACAAGAAAGCAACAATCAACAAAGCAATAGGAACCATCGATTGGCTAAACGCAATATTTGCCAACTGACCATAAATCCTAAAAATATTAGAGAAAAATAAATTAAAATGGCTAATAATTGTAATTGCAATAACATAAGGAATATACTGCATAAAATGATATTTTGCTCCTAACTCTATATCTAACAAGTAGAATCCGCCCCAAAACAATATAATCATAAAACTTAACAACAGTAACATACCAATGCCTCCTCCAACAATCTTTTGAATATATTCCGTATCCGATTTATGTACAGAAACTAAAGCATTGGTTGCATTAGATATTCCGAAGTTAATTTTGGAAAAATATTGAATGATTAGTAGAATAAAACCCCATACTCCTAAATAATAAGTACCCAAATATTTGGCGATTAACAATGTCCCTATAAACTTTATAGCATATGTAAAATAACGGCTTAAAGTATATAAAAGAACTTTATTTTTTAACACAAACAACATATTTAGCCTTGTTTATTCATAATAAATCTATCCCCCTTGTTCATATCTTTTTCAAACTTTTCACCCAAAATATCTTTTAAATATTTAGGATGCATTCCAACTCCCGGACGAATTGAACGAACATTCTGTTCTGTTATTACATCTCCTTTTTTTACATCTTCCACCACAAAAAGAGAACGCCTGCGATTTTTATCCGCCTCAGAAACATCGTAGGTGATTTTTCCCAAAGCTAACTTGGATTGTCTTACAGAATCAACCATTTGCTTAAACTCATGCGGTTCCATTGAAAAAGCAGCATCGACTCCTCCTAAATTACGATCCAAAGTAAAATGTTTCTCGACCACTGTTGCTCCCAAAGCAACTGCGACTGTTGGAACAAGGCTTCCCATTGTGTGATCTGAGACTCCCACTTCTACGCCAAACTCTTTTTTCATATTCGGTATAGTAAGCAGATTTGCATCTTCAATAGTTGCCGGATATTGAGAAGTACATTTCAAAAGAGTTATTTGATTGTTGCCTACTTTTCTACAAGTCTCTAAAGCTAATTCAATATCCCCTTTTTCGGCTACTCCTGTCGATATAATCATCGGTTTGCCTTTGCTTGCAGCATATTCAATAAGAGGAATATCTGTGATTTCAAAAGAGGCAATTTTATATATGGGACAATTAATAGACTCTAAAAAATCAACCCCTTCCTTATCAAAAGGAGACGAAAAGAAAACAAGCCCTAAATCTTCTGCTATTTTTTTTAATTTAGGTTGCCACTCATAAGGCATAGCCGCTTCTTTGTACAATTCCCATGGAGTATATCCTTTCCAAAGCCCCTCTTTTTTAGGAGCAAAATAACCGGTATCAATATTGACCGTTAGGCTTTCAGGCTTATACGTTTGTACTTTAACAGCATCTGCTCCACTTTTAGCCATCGCTTCGATATTTCGAACTGCAAGATCAAAATTATTATTATGATTTGCAGAAAGTTCCGCAATGATATAAACGTCTTTTGCATTTAAAATATTCATTTTAAGTAGTCTTTAAAGTTAACGTTATATTTGCCGTATGTTGTATATTCTAATAAATTTTCATTATTAAATTTTATATTATTAAATTTATCTTCGGAGGTTTTAACCGCTTCTTTTCTATTTTTACCGACACTAATTATTACGGCAAAACGTCCTACGGAACTTTGTAATTCGGGAACTTTAAAATTTCCGGTAAAGTGAAAGTTTACTAATTTTATATCTTCTTCGTTTGAGATTTTTTCTTCTTGAACTTTTGTTATGGTTGTTATATTTGCAGGTAAATTCAATTTTGAAATAAATTTAACAGAAACAGCATTATAATAGTCGTTGGTTTGGGCTTGTTCAATATTTTGTAACTGTCCTAAACTTTGCAATATTGTTGCTTTTATAATATCTATACCACTTGTGTAAAGTGCAACTTCTCGAAGATAACCACCCGGAGTTCTAACAGCAATTTCCATTAGGTACGGTTGTTCCTTAATTATAAGTTCACACGTTGCCACACCATTCTCAAGCCCAATGGCTTTTACGCTTTTAGTGCAAATATCTTTTATCTCATCTTCGAGTTTTGGGGAAATATCTGAGGGAGCAATATGTCTAACTGCAATTCCAAAATTTTGATTGTTTAACGTAATTCTGTCCGAAATTGCTAAAAAATGAACTTTACCATTGATAACAAACATTGTAACATGAATTTCGGGTCCGGCAATATATTTATCAACCAAAACTTTTTTTGCATTAGAGAAATTGATAGCATTATTGAACGAAGATTCTATGAATTTTTTGTCATTAATAATTGTTGTTCCCCTTTGCCCTGAGCTGTCGATGGGCTTAAATACCCATGGTCCCTGTACTTTAGATGTATATTCCTCAATATCTTCTATTTTTTCTGCAATTATGTACGGAGAAACTTTAATGTTAAATTTAGATAGAGCTTTTCGCATTTCCTCCTTATTTGTAGCTTTTAAAGCTGTTGTAATAGAAAAAGACGGTAAGTTTAATTCTTGTGCGACGGCAGCAACAGTTATTACGGCAGTTTCTGAAGCTACGGTCGTTACGCCGGATATTTTTTCAGACTTGGCAATGAAAATATTCCCCTGAACATCGGTTGTACTGACGTGGTAAAACGAGTCCGCAAATTTAATTGCAGGTCCTTTGGGATTCATATCCGTTACTATGGTGGTTAAACCAAGTTTTTTAGCCTCAATAACAGCAGGTACTTGTTCTACCCCTGCACCAATTATTAATATCTTTTTTTTCATTTGCTTATATTTTGTAGCCGTTGGCTTGGTTTAACCGCTAAGAACGCAAAGTTCTTGTCGCAGCTTTCGTCTTCGGTCTTCCAACTTCTGTCCTTATAATCATGCCGTTGTGTGTCTTTTTACAATCATGGGTGTTTCATGTGTTTTGGTGGCAATTATAAATAATTAAGTATTGTGTTTGCTATTTTTTTTATCCCCATAAGGTTGATATTGTTTTTAAATTCTTTAGTTTTCAAGTTATTTAAATAATTATTCTCAAATATTTTTTCAAAAATATTTTTAAAATTGTTGTTTGGTAAATTTTGGAAATTAAAAGGAGAACAAATGAAGTTTAAATCGTTTAAGTACTCAGCATATTCAATTTCTCTTTGGCTTGCCGGTATTACAATTTGTTTTATTTCAAAAAGAGCCATCTCCCACATTGTCATACCTGCTGAACATATTGCTACATCTGTATTACTGTATATTTCAAACATTTTATCGGGAGAAATATTATCTGAAATTTTTACTTTGTTATTTTTACTTTCATTTATTTTATTTTCAATTATTTCTTTGTCTTTATTCAAATTTCCTACTATAACAATTATTTTATCGAAATATTTTTCAAAAATAGAAAGATTGTCAGTAATTTTTTTGGTTAAACCGTTAGGGTCTGCATTTCCAAAAAATATCAATAAGTTTTTTTGATGATTCTGTTTTTTCGAGGGGATACTTTTCAAAAAAACAGAATTAAACATTAGATACTGAGGACCTAAAAGTTTTAAAGTTTTGTCCGATGTTTTGTAATTGTGCTTAAATGCAACAATGTTCATATTTATTAAAATATCGGTATCAATTTTATCTTTATCGGAAATTGTAAAACAGGCTGTCTTTATGTTGTTTTTTTGTAAATTATTTATGAGTTCGCCTGAGTAAAAAGCCGGATTATCCGTATCAAAAATTATAAGACTTTTGGGTGGAACAATACTTAAATATGCCGAAGAACTGTACTGATTATTTTTTTCAATAATGTGAATTTTGAAATTTTCGGACACTTTTTTCATTAAATGTTCAGAAGTTTCGGAAAATATAAATTCGACATTTGTATTTTCGGATAATAATTCTGCCAAAGATAAGCATCTGTGCAGATGTCCACCTCCAATTACGGGGTTTGCGTCGGCTTTGATAAATATGTTTTTGTTCATATTTTAGTCTAATTTACATTCAAATAGCCAAAAAATTTCATCATTCCCAAATCGATTCCTTATTTCGGAAGTTGAAGTTTTGTAAAAGTTGTTTTTTTCTACAACTCTTATAGAGCCCGCATTTTTCTCATTAATCCAAGCCTGCACGGTTTTATTTTCAGTCTTTTTTATTATTTCCACTGCCTGATTAACTATAAATGTTGCAAATCCTTTTCCTTCGTATTTTTCTTTTACGCAATAACCTATCATAACTCTATCCGGATAGTAATCAATGTTTAAAGAACCTACACATTCTGAATTGCAATAAACCAAATAAAGACTTTTGCAGGCATCTTGGATTCTTGTTTTATACCATTTTAAAAAATTATTGTAGTCGGGAGCTTTTGAGTAGCCTGTCCAAAACATGTTTTTCTTTTCGCTCCTTATCTTAAAGTAATCGTCATAATTTGTTTCTGAAGCCTTTTGAAATGTACAATTTTCAATTTTCATTTTGTAATTTATATTTCAACTCTGCAATCTTCCAATCCTCCTCGTTATCAATATCCTGACATTGTAATTCAGATATTTCAAAAGCATATTTATTTTTTCCTTTTAACGCTTTTTCCCATTTCATGCAATAAAACATTCCGGCATCGTGATAAGAAACCTCTAAATCTTGAGATCTATATTTCACATACTCGGGATAAAACATAGTAACTTGACCATGCTCTTCTAGTTTAAAAGCTTTTTGAATTGGATATGCAAAACGAACAATAGGACGAACAGAATCTACCTTTTCGTTGTTTAATAACTCAAAACCTTTATGAAGCATTTCTATGGTTGTAAAAGGGGCAGTTGGTAATATCACACAAATATTATCGAACTTTTTACCTTTTTTTTCCACGTAAACTTTCTTCACCTCTTCTACCGCATCCGATAAAGTGGCAAAATCGTTTGCTCCTTCATAGCTTCTTAAAAAAGGAACCTTTGCTCCATATTTTAATGCAATTTTTTTTATCTCTTCATCATCGGTAGAAACCATAATTTCATCAAACAGCCCTGATTTTAAAGCTGTTTTTATGGAATATGCAATAATAGGTTTACCAAGAAATTCTTTTATATTTTTTCTTGGTATTCTCTTGCTACCTCCTCGTGCCGGAATAATACATAAATTACTCATAATACGCTAATACTTTTTCTATCACAAAATCTTGCTCTTCGTCTGTCAATGTAGGAAACATAGGCAAACTAATACATTTGTTATAATAATTTGCAATATCGCGAAAATCTCCAATAAAAAACCTCAGCTGAGGAAACTCCGTATGTAGGATATTTTTGTCTTAATTCAAACTGCTTTAATTCACCTCGCAAGAAAATAATATTTTTTTATCGCAAGATAACAAATGAAAATTGTTTCAATAATTTTTTTACCAAAAAAACCGGTACCTCCGGTTATTAACACCATTTTATTATTTAGCATATATTTTTTAAGTCTTCGATTCAATATTATTTTTTAAGAAATACGAATATTCAACCGCCAAATGTATAAAAAATATCCATACTATACCCAATTTTTTAAGAACCAAAAAACTTGTTTTAAACATCAATTTTCATTACAATAGCACTTTATACCATTTGTAATTCATAAAAAAATCAACGTTAAGGACATAAGGTATAAAAAACTTGTCGATTATGCAAAACAAACAGGCAAACTAAGTTCTATTTATAAATAACGGGAGTAAATTTTGTAAGTATTTGCTATTTACTTAAAGTAGTATCTAATTCGTGTCCTGAACAAATAACTTTACCTTCCGATATATCTAAAATACGCTGAACAGATTGTTTTGCAAGATATTTATCTCCTTTAGGCAATGTTGTTACTACTTTTATACCGGGAATATAGGCATCGCCCGTAAACAGATAATTTTCCACCTCGAATGTAAGACACGAAGGATTATGCCCGGGAGTATAATAAACCAAAGCATTAATAGCATTAAACAAAAGAATTGCATCGCCTTCCCCACATTCCAAAATATTATTAGAAACAATGGATAAAGGGAGTTCATGATAACGAGACATATTAAGCCTGTCATCGGCAAGAGCATCTATTCCAAAATTATTCGTATATATCGAACCCTCAGGGAAATGTTCTAAAAAATCGGGAATACCGTATATGTGATCGAAATGAGCATGTGTTAATAATACGCCTTTTATAGTTCTTTTTCCTATCTTTTTTAAAACTTTATCAAAGTCTCCACAGTCAATCAGCCAAACAAAATCAGAGTTTTCCTCTTCTAATATGTAAGTTCTTGAATTAAAAACACTATTTACAATATAATCGAGATATAACATTTTGTACTATACTTCTAATTCTTGCCGTTAAAAGCCTCGGTAGTTGCCAATCCTTCTTTACTTATATCTTCTCTGGCAAAAACCTTTTTTATTGTTAGAAAGATAATTTTCATATCCATTAAAAACGAAAGATGATCAACATACCAAACATCTAACTCGAACTTCTTTTGCCAAGAAATAGCATTTCGCCCATTCACTTGAGCCCAACCTGTTATTCCCGGTTTTACTTCATGTCGCCTATACTGTTCGGGGGAATATAAAGGCAAATATTTTGGCAATAAAGGTCGAGGTCCAACTAAAGCCATATCTCCTTTGAGTACATTAATCAACTGCGGTAACTCATCAATAGAAAGGGAACGAACAATTTTTCCTACCTTTGTCAAACGAATTGCATCGGGTAATAAATTACCCTCTTCGTCCCTCTCATCACTCATTGTTTTGAATTTAATTGCCTTAAACAATTTACCATCTTTACCGGGACGGTCTTGTACAAAAAACACACCTGCCCCCTTATTGGCAAAATAAAGAAACAATACGACAATAAGTAAAAAAGGCCAAATTATGCACAAAGCAAGAAAGACAACTACAAAGTCAAATAATCTTTTTAATCCGTTTTTATACATCATTTATAATTCTATTAAAGGTTGTTTCTCCCAGTTTATTTTCTTCGCTGCTTGTTCTACATTATAAAAAGAATTACTTTCCAACAAACGTTCTAACTTATTTAAAGCCGAGCCTTTACCAATATTCGATTTAATATAGCGAGTTAATCGATTTTTAAATGTGCCCGGAGTTTTAAAATATTTTTCAAACTCTGCTTTAGTCATAAATTTAGAGTTCTGTTCAATTAAATCATTAATATGAAAATAGAACATTACATAATCCATTCTATTAACAAATCTTTTTTGCATCATAAAAGGAATAAACCTAAAATAACCACCCCCGGAGAAAGGTATTGATTTCCCCATCCATTTTGCAGGACAAATAGGAAACTCTTTAAATGTACAGTCTCCTTTTTTTACGATGGAAGGGATAGATGATGTAAATTGAGGAAATCCGCCGAAATCACGATTTGTGGGGAAAATGGAACAATCATTTTCAATGCCATTTTCAGCCAATACTTCAAAAGCCCAATCGTTGTCTTTCCCTATGGAGAAAGCCGGTGCCCGAAAACTTTTAACTTTCGCACCCGTTAAATTTTCTATTTCTTGTACTGCTATACGTGTATCCTCAAAAAATTCTTCTCTTGTCATTTTATTAACCCACAAATGACGATTTGAATGACTACCAACTTCATGTCCTTCGCTATAAATTTTTTTGATTACATGAGGAAATTCAACAGCTAACTGTCCAACACAAAAAAATGTTGCTTTTATATTATTTTTATCAAGAGTTTCTAAAATCCAATCCAGCATTTTGTCGTACTGACGGTATTTTTCTTGTCTGCCTCCTCCAAAATGCTTTTCAATATACCATTCTTCTATATCAAAGGTTAATGTTTTCATAGTTCTTTTCTTTCTAGCGGACGCTATACCCTCCATCTATAAAAAGATTCGTTCCCGTTACCCACTTTGACGCATCACTCAAAAGATAAATACAAGCATTGGCAATATCAGAAACTTCACCCAAACCAAGTAAATGAAGAGATTCAAGAGCAGCTCTCTTCTCCGGATCTTTCATATGCGGTAAATCTTTATTTATTGGAGTACATATAACCCCCGGTGAAACAGAATTAACCCGAACCTTTTTTCGAGCTAACTCGCAAGACAAATGCTTAGCAAGATTTAGCAATGCTGCTTTGCTCATTCCATAAGTTGATTTTCCCACTTCACCATAACTACCAGCAACAGATGAGAAAAAAACGATACTTCCTCCGTCTTTTGAAAGATTAGTTACTTTACAACATTCCTGCGTTAAAAAGTATCCGGTATAAACATTCATATGAAAAAACTTATCCAACTCTTGCGGCTTCGTTAACTTAAAAAGATTAGTTGTAGAAATACCTGCACAATTTAGCAAACCATTAATGCGACCAACTTGAGATACTGTATCTTTAATTACAGATGCAACATTATCATACTCTAACAAATTAAGAGCAGCATAATAATGCTTATCCGGACTATCTACAAGTTTCATTGTTTCCTCAAGCCCTTCCTTATTTAAATCTAACAAAATAAGCCTAGCTCCCATTTTAGAGCAACTGACAGCACATTGGCGACCAATACCTGAAGCAGCACCTGAAATAACTATGATTTTTCCTTCTAAGGAAAAAGGATTAAATTGCTTGTCCATTTTCAACTTCTACAATGTTACTAATTTTACAATCTACAAAAGGAACAATACCTGTAGCCCAAGTCATACCCACTCCAAAAGCAGATAATAACACCTCTTTATTCCCCTCTAATTTATTTTGAAGCTCGCTAACAATAGTCAAAGGAACAGATACAGAAGAAGTATTACCAAATTTAGCTATTGTAGAAGGTATTTTGTTTTCATCTAATTTCATTTTTTTCATAATATAACGATTAATAAAATTATTCGCCTGATGAAAAACAATATAATCAAAACTATCAACAGACTTTTCGGTGTATGTTAATGTATTCTTTATATCACGAGGAATCTCACGAATAACAAAATTAAAAACATCTCCTCCACGCATATACCCTTGTTCTTCACTTCTCATATTACCAAACTCATCTACAACCTTTTCCACAACTGTTTCAGCAGAACTCATTTTACGATAACCACCGGCAGGAATCATTATTAAGTCAGCACGAGAACCATCTGAGTTCAAAGAAAAAGTACTCTTCCCAAACTTTGGATTTCTCTCTATTAAAGCAGCAACTCCTCCATCTCCAAAAATAAAAGCACTCCTTCTATCTCGAGGAGAATAAACTTTAGAACGTGTTTCTCCATTCAGCAACAATGCTTTTTTTAATCCACTTCTCTCCATCAACCCGTACACGATAGAAAGTGCATAAACAAAAGCAGAACACCCAAGTGTTACATCAAAAGCAATTGTATTATTAGGCAGTCCCAAACGATGTTGAAGAATTACAGAAGTAGCAGGCATTCGATAATCAGGAGTTTGTGAAACAAAAACCAAAAGTTCAATTTCCTCTTTTTTTATTTCATTATCTGCAATCAATTTCTCTGCAGCAGCAAAACAAAGGTCTGAAGAACACGTGTTTTCATCTGCAAATCGCCGTTCTTCTATACCTGTTTTATCAACAATTTCATCTGCTTCTTCTTGAGACCAAACCTCAGTATATTCTCGATTTTTAATTACTCGCTTGGGTACAGCAGCACTCATTGCTGTTATACCAACTCCTTCATATTGAAAATATGCCATATCTTATTATTTATTAGCACAGACTTCGTACAAATCTTTTACCGTTTTCAACTTTTTAAAATCCTCTTCCTCTATTTGAGTATTATAACACTCATCCATAAAAGCAATAACACTTAAATACGCGATAGAATCCCATTCATCATATTCACGAAAACTATCCGTTTCTTTTACTTCTGCTTCTCTTTCAAGAGCGTCTTTTAATTGTTCTATAAATTCTTTCATAATATCTTTTATTATTAGTTCAAACTAATTTCACAAATCTTTTTTTAACTATTTATCGTACAAAGATATAAAATTATTTACATATAAAAAGAGTGTGTTATTAGGGAAAATACACACTTCCCTATAATTTCAATTCTTTATTTAATTCATTTAAAATGTCTCCTAAAATTAGAAATATTATCAATACGACACCAATTTATTACAACTTTTCACAAAATATTTTATTGTTTATTTTATAATTACCGAACATCAAAATTTTGTAAACTAAAATCCCAAGAATCCATATTTACAGCTGCCTCTTTCAACAATTTATCTTCATTTATAATATTAACTGTCAAAGGAAGAGATTTAGGAACAAACTTACGAGGAATCTTAAATAAAAACGGTTGCATTAAATTCATTGTTCCAATATATAAAATTGCAGTAATATTAGATTCTCTACGAAGTATTTCTTTAACAACATACAAAAGAGCTTTCAACGTTTTCTTTCCGTTTTCTTTGAAATCCATAATATATGCTACATTATTACCATTTTCAATAAAAATACGATAAAAAGCTATAAGATTATCCTTTCTACACTCTTTATACACCTGTTTATTTCGAAACCTCACATCATAAAAAAAATCACTACATTCTATCTCTATTTTTTTAGTTTTTGCATAAGGGTTCCAAAACCAAGCCAATACCATAGAAAAAAATAGATGAAGGTTTACGAAAAAAATAGAAAAGATATTTAATGGTTTTAAAATTTTATATGGTATCAAATTGAACAGCCGAACAGGTAAAATATAATACTTCAAATCCCCTATATGTTTGGCTTTATTGACTTTAACAGCATACTTAAATGAATTCTTATTCGGAACTCCAACCTTCATAACCATTCCCTCATTCCTACAGTATTCAAACAAAGCATTCATCAAATGTTTGAAAATAAATACATCTTTTCTATATTCTTTATTCACATAAGTACCACCGCTTACACCAACTATAATCTTTGTTCCTTGAAAAACATACTCCATTGGAACCAATGAATTATATCCTCGCAAACGACCTTCTTCTGTAAAATCAAGAGCATGATAGGAATACCCTAATACTGTTGCAGAATAATATGCTTTCATTTTCTGCACATCAGTTTGCAAGCCAAAAGAATTATTAAACCCATCTATCAGCTGTGTCCATTCACTATCTGATAGCTCAAATGTTTTATATACCTTTATCATCTGTAATACATTCAAATACAAGTCTGTTTCCTACTTCAGAACTCCTCTTTATTCTACAACGTATTCCTTCTTTAATTATCCTTGCGGGATTACCTGCCACAATACAATTATCGGGAACATCTTTTGTTACCACACTTCCCGCGCCAACAACTACCTCATTTCCAACACGTACTCCGGGAAGAATTATTGCCCTTATTCCAATAAAACAATTATCACCAATATAAGTATCTAATTTGAGGTTTCTAGCAGCATCGTGTGCTAAAATAACAGACGAAGTAATCCATGTGTTTGACCCTATATGAATCCCCTTAGGATTAACAGCTCTATCTAAAACTGCTTTTTTAGAAATAATAGTTCCCTTTCCAATATTCATACCATAAAATGTTCTATAAAACCAAGGATAAAAACTTACCAACCTATTATAAAGCCAAACTCTACTCTTACTCAACATAACAAAATTCTCTTTATTAAATACTAAATTTTCATTTCTTATTTCACATAACAAAACTTTACAATTTTGCTATTCCTCCACATTTACTACTTCAAAGAATATTACTTCAGGAATCACCAAATCTTTTGTTTTTAAAGACATTGTTCCCCATGTTAAACCTAATCCAAAAGAAGACATTAACAAAGGGTGTTCTCCATTCATTAATTCATTACGCAACCTGCTTACCATTAATGCCGGAAGCGAAGCTCCCCCCAAATTTCCAAATTCTTCTAAGTTGTAAGGAACTTTTTCCGGAGCAAGTTTAAGTTTTTTTACTACTCTATCTACAATCATCTTATTAGCCTGATGAATTAAGAAGTAATCAACATCTTTCTCCTTATCAATATGATGTTTATCCATAAACTTTTGAACCGATTTCGGCGGTTTGGATATTGCAAAAGCAAAAACGTCCATTCCGTTGATAAGAGTATGAATAGGAGCTCGAACAACTCCGTTACCGAAATCTTCATAAATAAACGATTCAGGAGAAGCAGGATGTCTAAACCCTCCGTGTGGTGTCATAAGAGCCGTACCTCCTTGTCCCATTGTTTGAAAATCCACCAATATTTCCTCGGCTGTTTCATCGTATTCCAAAGCCATAGCCGTACCACAATCGCCAAATAAAGGCACACGACTTTTATCTTTTAAAGATCCCATTCTCATAGCTGTATCACCAACCAAAAGAAGTGCTCTTTTTACATTTCCCGAGCTAAGCAAATTACCTGCTACCGTAATGGCATACATAGCACCACAACACCCCATGGGCATATCTAATGCGAAACAGGATTGTGGTAATCCCATTCTATCTTGTAACAAACAAGATGTTGGAGGAGTTTTATAATCTCCGGTAACAGATTCAAAGATCAAAACATCAATAGAATCTTTCTCCCACCCTAATTCTGTAAGCAATTTTTCTCCTGCACTCTGACATAAATCAGAAGCACAAACATCTTCAGAAGCTAAATACCTGCTTTTTATCCCAACTGTTTTATTAAAAACTTCAGCATCTTCCGACGTAAAAAAATCAAAATCTTCAGTCATAACAGATTCTTTCGGGACACACAAAGAAACTCCTCGCAAGGACACATTTTTAATGTTCCATTCTGCCATAATCAATAATTATTATAATTCCACATTATATTTAGCAAGCAATTCTTTTCCTGCTTCATAAGAGGTCATTCCCATAATATCCTCAGGTTCGAACATTAAATCAAATGTTTCTTCTATTTGTGCAGTAACATTCAACTGATGAATAGAATCCCATGATCCCACATTTTCTTTGGTAAAATCGGTTCCTAAAGCAGTTTTTTCAACTGCAAATACTTCCACGAATATATTATCGTATTTTTCTAAATTTGTCATTTTCTTATTATTTTATTTAATTTTTTATACAATATTTTTCCTGCTTCGCTTTTGGGCATCTCTTGAATAACTTTTACTTCAAAAGCAGAGGCAACCAATTGTGTTTTTTCCACTAATTCTTTCTTTACAGCATCTTCTATCCCTTCAACGGTGATAAAAACAGTCATTCGAGTATCGTCTCCAACACAAGCACACTCTGTTGTAAACTTGGCTTTTACAATGTGTTCACATTCATCTAACCCAATTCGCATGCCATACAATTTTAAGAAACGTCCCAAACGCCCTACTATATAATAACAACCGTCCTCATCTCGATAAGCTAAATCGCCGGTCTTGATAAACCCGTTCCTTTCGTTACCCAAAGTGAGATCTTCTTTCTTATAAGCATACCCCATGGTTACATTTCCTCCTCGGTAGCACATCTCTCCTTCTGTGTTCGGTTCGGTAATAATTCGCCCATCTTCATCTAACAAAGAGAGTTCTCCGTTAGGTACAGCTATACCAATGCTTCCGATTTTACTCAAAGCATACTGAGGAGGTAGATAAGCCATACGAGCTGTTCCTTCTGTCTGTCCGTATGTTGCTATCCATCTCATCCCTTTCGACAAACAATGACGAGCAAATTTTTCATTCAGCCCTTTTTCCATTCGTCCTCCGCCTTGGGTCAGAAGATTAAGGGAAGGTAAATCCATACGGAAAAAACGCATCAAACTCAATATATCAAAACTATACGGCACCCCTGTAAAACTTGTTGCTCTTTGGTCTTTTATAAAAGACCAAAACTTTGAATCGGTCATACTCAAATTCGTAATTAATATTGTTGCTCCTGCCTTAAGGTGACTAAAAACCATCGATAGTCCCATTGTATAATAAAGGGGCAAAACCATTAAAGCACGATCTTTTACCGTAAGTTCAAACAAGGTAGAAATATTAACTCCTGCTGCTTCAATATTTTTGTAACAGTGACGTACTAATTTTGGACTTCCAGTGGAACCGGAAGTGGGCAAAAGATGCGATAACTCGTCGTGCAAAGCATATATAGGAGATGTTGTAGCAAGCAAACTATATCCATAGGCTCTATGAACAACAGAATACTCCAAACTATCTTCTAAATCGGAAGGCAAGCAAAAAAAACTTGGGGTATATCTATCTTTTAACTCCTCAATCAACTCTTTATCTGTTTGAGCATTAAGCAACAAAGGAACAACTTGCGACTGCATCATTCCTAAACTCCAAGCAATACCTCCAATATTATTTCTCGTTAACATAAAAACCAATGAACGAGCGGGTAATATTTTTTTTACTTCTCCTGAAAAAGCCACTAAATCTCCATAAGAAATTTGATTGCCCTCAGAATCTAAAGCAGCAATTTTTTCCGGTGATTTCTTATCAATATCTAATAACACAATACATCTATTTTATATGGAAGCACAGCCATCAACACCTAAAATATGACCCGAAATATAGGAAGCTCTATCCGAAGCCAAAAAGGCACAAGCGTGAGCTACATCTTCCGGAGTTCCTAATCTTCCTAATGCAATTCTTTCAATACGTTTATTTATCTTATCTGCACTTTCTTCATATAGTTCGGCAAAACGTTCTGTTTTTATAATACCCGGAGCAACTGCATTTACTCGAATCCCCTGTAAAGCAAGCTCTTTTGCTGCTGATCGAGTCATTGAAATTATAGCTCCTTTTGTAGAAGAATAAGCAACCTGTCCGGGAGAACCTACAACAGCTGTTATAGAAGCTATATTTACAATTGAACCGCCTCCTTTTCGTGCCATCAAACGACTAATCAACTGAATCAATTCCAAAACAGCAATAACATTAACTCTAAACATCAGCTCTGTTTCTTCACGAAGAATCATTCCTATCTTCTTGTTAAAAACTACCCCTGCATTGTTTACCAGTACGTCAATTTTTCCTTCTGTTTTAAATATATCCATTACAGCTTGTTTAACCGAAACCATATCGGTTACGTCAAAATAAACGGGAACGACCTTAGTATTATTCCTTTTTTGACAATCGACAGCCCACTCATCCATTGAGCCTTCGGCACGATCTATAGCATATACTACGGCACCATCGGCAGCAAACTGTTCGGCAATGGCTTTTCCAATACCTTGTGCAGCACCGGTAATAATACAAACTTTATTTTTTAATAACATATCTTGAGTTTCAATAAATGTTTTTACTTATTTTAATTAATGCAACAAACGCCCTCCGTCTAAAATCAAATCCTGCCCTGTCATATAAGACGAGGCATCAGACAAAAGAAAGACACACCCTTGTGCAACCTCCTGAGGCTGAGCATAACGCCTTAAAGCATATCGTTTTTTATCTTTTTCAACTTCTTCTTCTGATATTGGCACTTGTTTTATAAGAGGTGTTTCTACCCTTGCCGGACAAACGCCATTACACCTAATTCCCTTTGAAGCCAACTCCAAAGCTGCAAATTTCACAAAGCTATGAAGAGCACTTTTAGATGCTCCATATATTCCGTTTCCCGGATTAATAGAATAAACCCCTCCGATAGATACCATATAAACAAGAGAAGCTCCTTTTCGCACCAATTTCTTTTTAACCATTAATTTTGTTGTCAATACCGGAGCTAAAAAATTAATATCGAAAATTCGTTGAAAATCGCTTCTTTTATAGAAAGGAACTGTTTTCGTTATGCCTATTCCGGCACAAAAAACAGCACCATCCAACATTGGTAAAGCTTCAACCAATGAATTTATCCCTTCGTCATTAGATAAATCTGCCACTAAACACTGATGTTTTTTTTCGTTTAAGGAAGAAGAGTTTATCTCGGAAAGTGTTGCTTCGAGACCTTCTCCATTAAGGTCAACTAAAACTAAAGAAGCTCCATTAATAGCACATTCTTTAGCAGTAGCACGTCCAATTCCTGAAGCTGCTCCTGTAATAAGAATACATTTACCTTCCAGTGAAAAAGAGGAATTTACTTGCATTACAATTTAGATTTTACAACGTTAAATAAATCTTCTATTGTTACAGCGGAAATAACCTCATCAGCTTTAACTGTTACATCATATTCTTCATCAATCATACCAATAATAGATAAAGCAACAATTGAACTATATTCCTCTAAGTCGTGAAATACTGTTTCCGGTTTAAATTCTTCCATAGGTGTATCATCAAACTGCTCTGCAAAATTCTCAATAAACTCTTTAATTTTCATAATTCTTATTTTTACGTTATTTTTTTATTTTCTTATCTCTAAAATGAAAGGCAAAGATACTTATTTTTAAGAAAAAACTCGCTTATTCTATTTTCTTACACTACACCCCTAAAAAATAAGCCAATTACACCAATCTTTTAGCCGGATTACCTAAAACAGTAGTTCCGGATTTAACTTTTCTTATTACAAAACTACACGCTCCAACATTAGCATTTGATTCTACTACAACATTATGGCCTACCACAGCTGCAGAATGAATATTAACATGATCTTCCACAACAACACCTCCCACACAAGTAACATGTGTATCAATACGATTCCAATCCCCCATTTTTACATCATGTCCTATAACAGTATAGGATTGTATCATATTATAATCTCCAATAACAGCATCGTTTCCAATAACAGTATAAGCTCCAATAAAATTGCCTTTTCCTAATTTTACATTGGTATAGAGACGAGCTGTTTGATGAATTAAATTAATAAATTCACCTCCCTTATTTAAAATTTCCTCAACACCTTGTTTTCGAAACTTGCCTCCTATTGAAGATACAAAAACATCATCTATAAGCGGAATATAATCTGCAATGGTACCCAATAAAGGAGGATAACCATCAAAACCATCTAAGGCATGCAAATTATCATCAATAAAACCTTTTATTTTAAAAGTATTTCCATAGCCAAAAGACTCTAAAGCATTAGAGTATAATGTTCGTCCCATTCCCCCGGCACCAATAATAATTAATTGTTTCATTTCTTAAGATTTCTCAATATTTTTTTATAGTCTTTCCAAAGTCCTCTATTATACATCTGCTGAAAATCATGATCCGCATTATGATAGTGGCTTCAATTAGTGAAAATCACCTAAAACCATAACACCTTAACTAATACGATAATCATTATATGCTGCTTTTCATTTATAATTTCGTACAAGTTTTTTATTCAAAAATATATGAATAATTTTTATTCCACGGTTTATAAATAGACAAATTATTTTCTTGCTTAGGCTGTGCCTTAATAAATGTATCAAAATCCTCATTATTCCTAATCTCAAAAAAATTATTCCTGTCCGAATCTTTTAAATATGTTGAATTTAATCCTTTATAAAAAAGTTTTCCAACTTTTTTATTTACAGATACAGCCTCATATAAAACAGTAGAATTTTCACCTATAATATTAGAAAAACAATTCAAAACTACATTAGAATTAATTTTATTATCTTGTAAGTACAAATTAGTTAAAGAATTTATACGCTCAAGCTGTTGTTGTGTTATTTTTTGGTTCGGATGAGCCCTAAAATGAAAATGAATATCGGGTCTATGTTTAGCAAGTTTACTTACAATATCTAATAAAATATCTGTAATCTCAGGATCGCAAACAACCAGCACATCTTTTTCCGTTATTTCGATCATGGGTTTTACTGCCTTTATATATTCCTCAAAAGCCCAGCCGATAATAATAATTTTATCCTCACTTATTCCATATACATCACGAGGTTCTACATCTCCAAAAGCAAGAAAATAATCAGGTGTATATTCCTGCAAACATCTACCGGAGTAAAGATTACTTTCTCCATACGTAACTCCGTGCTGAAACTCATAAACCTCAGCTCCAGATAAATGAGCAGCATAAATATAAGAAGGAATTCTTGGAAGCAAGAATACTTTTTTAACGCTTAAAAATCTATAAACATTGGACATTATTTTTGTTAAGTATAAATAATACATTAACTCTTTTACAAAAAAATTAACATCAATATCATCTCCTGCTAATAATTGCAACTCTTCTTTGAATTTCAGAATAATATCTTTATCCCTTTTCTTCAAAAATTTTAATCTTATTTTAGACGTAACTCTAGCATAAAAAATAATAAAATCGATATAAATAATTTGATTAGGGAATACTCGCGGATTATTACGTTTACCACCAAAGCTTTTAACAAAAATAAGTGCATTATCCTTTAATTTCGTTAGTTTAATCACAGGGTCAGTAAATTTATCGACAAAATAATCTTCTACCTTTTCAACCCGGGGAAAAGCATGAATTATATTTTTTATTTTTTTTCCTATAAAAAATAACTTTAGCAACTGAAACAAAGAAACAAAGAGAGTAAAAAAAGCTTTGGAAAAATGAACCCCTAATTTAATATCCATTTGATCATACCCTTTATTTCTCATATAAGTATCTCTCAACTGCCTTCTAATCAAAGGATAAATAAGAATTCCATCTATCTTATACGAATAAATATTAGATTGATTCTCTTTTTTTGTAAATTCTTTTAACAATATCTCTTCTGGTAGCATATTTTCCATATTTTTTCAACATAAAAACACTATGGTTTTACATTAAATTTATAGATTATTTCAAAACAAAAAACTTATGAAATAGATTAATATCAGTAAAAGTTCTCATTCTCGAAATATAAATAAAAAATTATAATAAACAGGTATAACCTTAAGAACATAACCACCCGCAAAGCAGGTGGTTTTTTTAAACTATAATAAAACTTTGTTTCTACTTCTTTTGTTTTATCAAAGACTATTCTGCTTTCTCCACAACGATATATTAAATTTCATCTAACATATCACAGTACTCTTTTTTCATTCTATCAAAAGTAAACTCATCTTCAAATCTTTTCCTTGAATTCTGCCCCAAATTACCCCAATCATAACTTTCTATATTATTTAAAATATCAAGCAATTGATTTGAATCTGGCTCTATCACTATTCCATTCGTTTCATTTACCAGTTCTGGTATGCCAGCTATTCTTGTAGAAACAACAGGTAAACCAGAACGCATAGCCTCTATAATTGAAATTGGCAACCCTTCATTTAAACTCATTAAAATATAGATATTAGCTTTTAGTAAATATTTAAAGACTTCTTTATTATCTACAACTCCTACAAAACTAACATTTTCAGATAAATTCAAGTTTCGCACTTTATCTTCAAGTTTAACTCTCTCAGGACCATCTCCAACAAAAGTAAAATGCAATAACGGCAATATCTTTTTATCAACCTTCCTAAGAGCTTCAATTATTATATTATGCCCTTTTCGCGTATTTATTGTCCCAACGCAACAAAAAGAATATTTTACTTGTGCTTTTTTAGGTTTAAAATTACTAATATATTCTCTTTCAATCTCCGTAAAATCTTCAATACCATTCAAAATCAGTTTAGTTTTAGACACATCTAAATCAGGATAATAATTTAAAAAATTTTTGCGTCCATGATCCGCTATAAAAACACATCTATCAGCATTATCAACAACAAATTTCTCTCTCTCTAATAATTCTGAAAAATAATTAGAACCTTTCAATTTGGGAAAATATATTTCCTCCATCTTTAATGGGATTCCATCTGAATGAAAAAAACACACTGTTTTAATATTTGTTTTTTTATTATTCTTCAAAAAATAATAACACTCATTTACCGAGTGAAAAACAACATAATCTACATCTCTGTCTAAAGACAAATAAAAATCAACTAATCTACGAATTGCCTCGTCTCCTCTTTTCATAACTAATAAAGACAAAACCTTTGAGACATACAAATTAGCTCTTACATATTTTTTCAGTTTTCTTAAAAACCCATTATTTTGATTACCATTTTTTAATTCGGGAATAACATTAGGCTTTCCATCACATAAACTGTCATAAGTAAATATATTTATATTATATCCTCTACTTTCAAAATATGATTTATTTTTTATAATTCTTTTTAATGTTCCTGCAGGTCCTATAATTTGTTTCAAAGAACCAGGTCTAATAACATCTACCTTTTTCATATTTATCTAATTTTTATATTTTTTTCAACAAAAGATTGTAATACAAAAGTAATACAAATCAAAAAATGCATTTCCCATTCATAATAAGACATTGATATAATGTCATGAAGAAAAATAGTTATCGTTAATGCTAATACTAATTTTGA
>PDWI01003250.1_pt1 | contig 23099 bp, 17 predicted proteins | sample 1430891 | NCBI WGS metagenome assembly PDWI01 (sample SAMN01162508, study PRJNA174530) | Oral metagenome, whole genome shotgun sequencing project. | biome: Marine environment; feature: Marine mammal; material: Swab sample of the gingival sulcus; isolation source: swab sample of gingival sulcus... | reverse complement strand
GACCCCTTTGGCCGTAAAATCCAATTTCGGAAAATCCGGATGGGATTTTGATTGGAAAAGAAGCGATCGCCATGGGATTGAATTTGATTGTCATAGATGTTTTTACTTTGATATCTTTCAAAAATATTCCGTTCCCGAATTAACCTCCATTTTTTGTGAAAGCGATGATGTCGTCTATGGAAGCATTCCCAATATTACTTGGGCAAGAACGAAAACCATCGGAAATGGGGATGAAGTGTGTGATTTTAAATTTTTAAATTCAAAAGAGAAAGGTCAGGGCAAGAGAGAAGACGGAAGGTAAGATTTTTTGGGTCGGAAATATAAGGTAGGGGGTTTTTCATAGTTTCATTAAGTGATAAAATCAAAAAAAGGAGGCAAAAGCCATGAAAACGACCCCTACCGATTGCGTTCAAAAGCAACGAGCTTATTTTCATACAGGAGCCACGTTGCCCATTGAATTTCGACTCCGCGCCCTAAAGAAACTGAAAAAAGCGGTTATGGAGTACGAGGAACGAGGGCGAGAGGCGTTGGCAAAAGATCTGGAAAAATCCTCCTTTGAAACCTATTTTGGGGAATGGGGGAGTGTCCTGGTCGAAATCGATTTTCATATCAAACATTTGAAGCGTTGGGCAAAGGAAAAAAGGGTTAAAACCCCACTATTTTTGCAACCTTCCCATAGTCGAATCATGTATGAACCCTACGGTGTTTCTTTGATTTTAAGTCCCTGGAACTATCCTTTTCAGCTGGTCATGATGCCTTTGATTGCAGGAATTTCTGCGGGAAATACCATGGTGATCAAACCCTCGGAGTTGGCTCCCCATACGGCTAAAATGGTAAAGGAGCTGATCGAATCGACCTTTGAGGAGGAATATATCGCTGTGGTAGAGGGCGGTGTTTCGGAAACCGACTCCTTGCTACGAGAACGATTTGATTTTATCTTTTTTACCGGTTCCACGGAAGTGGGAAAAATCATCGCCAAAGAAGCGGCCAACCACTTAACGCCGATTGTTTTGGAACTGGGTGGGAAAAGCCCGGTCATTCTCGATGATTCCGTTTCTCTGCAAGTGGCCGTCAAGCGAATCGCTATGGCCAAAATTGCCAATTGCGGTCAGACCTGTGTGGCTCCGGATTACCTGTTGGTGCCGGAAACGAGAAAAGAGGAAGTGGTTCAAGCATTCGAAACGGTGATGAAGGATTTCTTTCCTCAGGGCGAGTTAGATTGCGGCAAAACCTATCAATCCATGGCGCGGATTGTCAATGACCGTCATTTTCATCGTTTGAAGGGATTGCTGGAAGGGGAAAGGATTTTGTGGGGTGGTGCAACCTTTGAAGAGGAAGGGAAATTCCAACCCACCTTAATTGATAGCGGAAAAGTAAAGGACTATTTAAACGGTACCGGGATAAAACGGGGTGTTTTAAAAGAAGAAATTTTCGGTCCTTTTTTGCCTCTCTTGACCTACGGTGATATGGACGAAGTCATCGAGTATATCCGTTGCGGGGAAAAACCGTTGGCCTTGTATTTGTTCAGCAATGATAAAGCGTTGCAACGAAAGGTTTTGAAAAGGATTTCCTTTGGCGGTGGCTGTGTTAATGACAGCATGGTTCATTTGGCCAACGAATACCTCCCCTTTGGCGGTGTGGGTCATTCCGGACAGGGAGCATATCACGGGAAGGCGGGTTTTTTAGCCTTTTCCCACGAAAAGAGTTTGCTGTATTCGAAAATGGTATTGGATTTACCCATAAAATATCCCCCTCATACTCCCCAAAAATTGAAATGGTTGAAACGAATTTTTAAATAATAAAAATAGGAGCTTTCCAATGGAAGAAAAGAAGAAAATCGCTTTTATCTGTGTGCATAATTCCTGCCGCAGCCAAATGGCCGAAGCTTTGGGAAAGGCTTTGGCCGTGGATTGTTGGGAATGCTATTCTGCAGGGACTCAAGTCAAAGATCGAATCAATCCCGATGCGGTGCGGGTGATGAAGGAACGATATGGTATCGAGATGGGACAGGAATTTCGGCCCAAATTAATGGAGGATATCCCTACGCCGGATGTGGTCATTTCCATGGGTTGTGATGTAGGTTGCCCTTATGTGGGAAGGGAATTTGATTTCAACTAGAACTTGGAAGATCCTACGGGGAAATCCGATGAGAAGTTTGTGGAAATCATAGAGGAAATTAAAAGAAATATCATATTATTGAAGAAGGAGATTTAAGGTTTTCCGTTTGTTTTTTTAAATTTTCTTTTCCTCCTTTTCATAAAAATAATCTGCCTGACAATCATTCCCGATTATTTTTGAGGCTGTCCCATCGTCGAATCGTGTAAGCACCATCATATGGGAGTGCTCTTTTTTTTTCTTGGAAACCGGAAATGGATGTGTTATACTTCCAGAGGTTAGCCGACGCTAACCTCTGCTTATTGAAGAAGATTTAACTAGAATGAGAGTGCGGTGAAAACCGAAAGCTCTACGATCAACCTAATGACTTATGAAGAAGACACTTTTTAATCAGGACTCCATTACTAAAGTTCAGACCATTCGAGATCTAATCAAAATGGCAAGCTCGGTTTACGGTAAAGAGATTGCGGTAAGAACAAAAGTAGCAGAAAATATAGAAGATAAGTCCTATGGTAAATTTTGGTCAGATATTCAAAAGGTATCGAATAAATTTATCGAAAATAATTGGCATCAAAAAAGAATTGCCCTGATTGCAACCCTGGATTACCGGTGGTTGGTTACTTTTTTGGCAATTGTTTCCAGTAACAATGTGGCGGTTCCTCTGGATCGACTTGATGATAGGATTTCAAAAAAAATTGATTTTGCAGAGGTTTCGGGTATCTATGTTGATGAAACCACAAAATTATCCCCTGAGCTAGAGAAAACATATAAAGAGAAACTGTTTTTTTATACGGAGGCCTCCACCTCCGGAGTTTCTTCTGTTCGAGAAGTCGGAGGCTTCTTTGAACCTCGGCCCGGTGATGAAGCGGTTCTGATTTTTACATCAGGAACCTCCGGAGAGAGTAAAGGTGTTGTTTTAACCCACAGAAATATCATCGATAATACTAAGTGTGGGTTATTTCTCTTGGAAGATGGAATTGGCTTAGGCGATACGACCATGCCTCTGTTGCCGCCCAGTCATATGTTTTGCCTTACGGCAGGCATTCTTGTCCCCTTTTATTATGGTGTGACCTTGTGTTTCGGGGGAACCCTAAAATACATCGGGCATAATATTCATCGATTTAAACCACGGGTGCTTGTTCTGGTTCCCATGATTGTCGAAAATATATACGATAGGATTTATAACCAAATCAAAAAGAAGATTGGAGAAGGACGGCTGAAAAAATTGATTTGGTTTAGTAATTTTTTGCGTCGAATGGGAATCGATATCAGGGGAATCTTGTTTAAAGAAGTACGAGCATCCTTGGGGGGCAAGCTAGAAACGGTGATATGTGGAGGCGCTCCCTTAAGGGAAGATGTGATTCGAGGCTTTGATGACTTTGGCATTAATATTCTGCAGGGATACGGTATTACCGAATGCTCCCCTTTGATTTCCTGTAATAAAAAAAAGGCGAAAAAAATACCCTCTGTAGGAGTTAAAGGTCCCGATGAGTTTTGCCAAGTTGCCGTTATCGAGGATGAAATTTGTGTAAAAGGAACGATTGTTTTTAAGGAATATTATAAGAATAAGACGGCTACTGAAGAGGCGAAAAAAGATGGATGGTTTCGAACAGGGGATCGGGGTTACTTGGATCAAGATGGATTTTTGTTTATCACAGGAAGGAAGAAGAATTTAATCATATTGTCGGATGGAAATAATGTTTCTCCGGAGGAATTAGAGGAGCATTTCAGAGATTGTAAATGGATTAAATCCCTTTTTATCGGAGAGCAAAAAATTAAAAATAAACCCTGCATTTCCGCATTTGTTTTCCCCAATTATGAGGATAATCCCGGCTTGGAGCAAGAGATTTTGAAAAATCAAATCAAGGAATTGGTTCATGAGGTTAATCAAAAAGTTCCGGTATATAAAAGAATTCACCATATCGAATTTCAGAGAGCGGATTTTGAAAAAACGGCCTTGGGAAAGATTAAGAGATATAAATACGTATGATTTTTACAGAGTATAAAGTAAGGAGTTAGAGGATGCTGGAAAAAATTCAAGATTTTTTGTGGGAGAATTATGATATTGAAAAGGATGAAGTTCTGTTGTCCAGTGAATTGATCAACGACTTGGGGTTGACGTCTTTTCAATTGATGGAGATGTGTGCTCAGATTGAAGCGGAGTATGACATTGAAATCAGTGAAGACCGGATGTTAGAGATCGTTTCTGTAGAAGATTTTATTACAGCAGTCAAAAAAGAACTCAAAGCAGGAGAAACATTGCTGTAAATCAACCCCGTAATTGGGAGTGGTATATTGGCCATATACCGATAATAAGAGGAGGTTAGCATGATGTATGTCGATATAAAAGGTATCGAAAAGAGCTATGGAGAAAATGGATATAAAAGCAAGGTCATCAAAGGCATTGATCTGGAAATCAAGGAAGGGGAGATTTGTGCCATTCTGGGTCCCAGCGGATCCGGGAAGTCCACCCTACTCAACCTTATTGGGGGACTGGATTCCGGTGATGCAGGGACCATTACCATTGATGGCATGGAAATCAGTAAGATGAAACCCAAGGAATTGGTGGAATATCGAAGAAAATACCTGGGTTTTGTATTTCAAATGTACAATTTGGTATCCAATCTCAGTGCAGAGGAAAACATTCGGACCGCTGAATTTCTAACCGATGAACCCATGGATTTAAGTCGAATCATGAAGGTTTTGGGCTTAGAAGGCCATGAAAAAAAATTCCCCTCTCAACTTTCCGGCGGACAACAACAACGTTGCTCTATTGGAAGAGGCATCATTAAAAAACCGAAACTCTTGCTTTGCGATGAACCTACCGGCGCTTTGGATTATAAATCTTCCAAAGACATATTGGTTTTGCTTAGCGAAATCAATAAAGAATTTGGGACGACCATAATCATGGTGACCCATAACGAAGCCATACAAGAGATGTGCCATAAAACCATCCTATTGAAAGATGGTCAAATTGTTCAAATAAAGGAAAGAAAAAATTTGAAAAGCGCAAGAGAGTTGGAATGGTAATATGAAAAAGAAGAGTATCAATAAAAGACTGGGAAGAGAAATCAAAGAAGATTGGGTAAGATATTTTGCCTTATTTGCCTTAATTACCATTGGGGTCATGGTTGTAGTCAGCATTGCCGGGGCTTCAGAGGCCATATTAAAGACCGTGGCGGACTACAACGAAGAGGCCAATATACAATCGGGTGAATTTGTTACCATGGTGCCATTAACCGACAATGAATTGGAAAAACTGGAAGACGAAGGATCTCATATTGAAAAGAAATTTTCTGTCGATGTGGAAGAAAAATCTTATGAGATCAGGATTTTCAAGGAGCGGGAGGAAATCAACAAGCTCAAACTGGAACAAGGGAATGACCTGAAAAAACAGGGCCAAATTATCTTAGAAAAACATTTTGCAGATCAAAGAGATAAAAAAATCGGAGACCACGTCAAACTGGGAGGAAAAAAGTTTGAAGTGGTGGGTATTGGATGTATCCCTGACTATAACATGGTGAAAAAAGAAATCAGTGATGTCAATGCTGATGCTGAGAAATTCGGATGGGGGATTGTTACAGAAGAAGACTATGACCAGTTAAAGGAATCGGATGCGACCAATAAAGCGGAAACGTATCAATATGCCTATACCTTAGACGAGGATGTGGATGCAGATCGGATTCGGGATTCCTTGATGGAGATGGAAATGAGCCCGGAAGAATGGCAGGGTTATTTGGCCTTTAATGCGGGAACACCTCTTCCCACGGGCCAATCCGCCATTGGATCGGAAAAGGATATGCCCCAAAAGCTGGTCTATTTAACGAAAAATGAAGACAATGCAAGAATTAAAGATTATAAAGACGATACACTGATTAATCGAAACACGGTTTTGGTTGTAGGAGTTTTTGTGTTTTTGCTCATCGCCTATGTTATATCCACCTTTGTTATCAATCGGATTGAAAATGATCGTAAAATCATAGGAACGTTAATGGCTCTGGGGTATCGAAGGGGAGAATTGATCAGACACTTTATCTTGAGTCCGGTAATCATTTCTTTGAGCGGAGGAGTTGTCGGAACCATCTTGGGCTTTGCCATTGAATTAAATCAAACCGGTGAAAGTGCGGATTACTACTCCTACCCACCGGTGGAACAAGCCTTTCCTCTGTATTTAATCATTTATGGAGTGGTATTGCCCACATTGGTGGCCCTTTTGGTGAACTATTTTTTGTTACGCCGAAAGTTGAATGTCGATCCTCAAAGTTTGCTAAGAAAAGTGGATACCTATCATGAAAAGGGCAAAGTAAAATCGGTCAAAGGCAAGTTTATTAATTATTTGGCTGTCAAACAACTTTTCAGGGAGACAAGAGCCAATGTGGTTATGTTCTTTGGCCTATTTATTTCCGTACTGTTATTGGTATTTGCCTTCACGATTTATTCTTGTATTGAAAATTTAGAAGAGGATGTTTTGAAGGATGTGAAGTTTGAAAATATGTATGTCCTCAAGTATCCCACCGGTGGAGATGTTGAAGATGGAGAGGAAGGTTATCTGAAAAAATTGAAGTCTTACAATCCATTGGCTAATCAGGATCTGGAAATCAGCTTGCAAGGAATTGAAAAAGAGAGTGAGTATTTTGACTTTGATGTTTCGGATACCAAGGAAAATGAAGTATATATTTCCACCTCGGCACAGCAAAAATATGGTTGGAAAAAAGGAGATCGGATTGTTTTGGACGAAAAAGGTCAAGACGTGAGCTACGGCTTTAAAGTAAAAGGTGTAGTCCCCTATTCCAATGGCATTTATGTTTTTATGGATTTAGAAAAAATGCAGAGTTTGTTTAATCAGGCCGATGATTCCTATAATGTGGTTTTTTCAAAAAAAGAATTGGACTTGGAAAAACAAGGATTATTATCGGTGACTAAAAGAGAAGATATTTCCAGGACTGCTAAAATTTTTATGAATATGATGAAAGGCTTAATCATCATGGTATTGGCCTGCTCTATTGTCATGTTTGTTGCGGTTATTTATCTGTTGCTCCAAATGATGATTGACAAATCGAGGATTAACATTTCCTTATTAAAGATTTTAGGATATCGAAACGGTGAGATTAAAAGGATCTATATGGGGGGAAGCTTGATGATTCTTGCCCTTGTTATCGTTGTGGGCATTCCCATCAGCAAGAAGATTGTCGATGCCATTTACCCCTCCTTGGTAACCAATGTTGCTTCAGGTTTTAGGTTGGAATTGAGCTGGGACTTATATGGCATCATCATCGCCATTATCATCACTGCCTACATCGTAGTGACGGCTCTGTTAAACAGAAAGGTAAGATCTATTTCCGCTTCGGAAATTTTGAGGATTACCGATTGATTGTTCATGCCATAGACCGGGAAGATCTTTTTTCTCCCTGGGAGATAGACCGGATATATTCTCTTTTGCCCCCCGTCCTTGTCAAAAGGATTGATGCAAAGAAAAAAGAAGAGGATCGGAAAAAGGCTATTTTGGCCCATGGAATCTGGGTGTCTTGGCTTCTGGAAAAGAAAAAAATCAGTTGGGGGGATTTGAACAGAGGTGTAGAAGTATCCCTGGGAGAAAGGGGAAAACCTCAAATTCCCCTTGTCAATGGCTTTCATTTCAATATATCTCATTGCAAAAAGGGGGTGCTGACCGGTATATCCAATCAACCGATTGGCGTGGATATGCAAGAATACGTAGTGCCTACCCAAGGAATGAAGGAGTTGGTTTTAAATAACCGTGAAAAGGAAGAGCTGGAAGCGCTCCGCCAATCAGATCCAGCCGGTGAGCAAAAGGGCTTTACCAAAATGTGGACATTAAAGGAAAGTTATACCAAATGTTTGGGGACGGGAATTGACCATCAATTTAGAGGCTATGATTTTGCTGGTGTGGACCAAAGTTTTTTTTCCCGATTTGATAGGAACTTTGCCGTTATGATGAAAGAGGGATATTGTGTTGCCGTTTGCGGATTTGAAAAAATAACAGGAATCATTTACAACAATCGTTGTTTTTTGAAGTACTTAATCGATGGGTAATAGGAGGCTGTCGTGGAAGAAATAAAATTGTTTTGTATTCCCCATGCGGGAGGATCTGCCGTTTTATATAAACAGTGGAGCCGATTTTTGGAACCGGGAATCACCCTCATCCCCATAGAATTAGCGGGAAGGGGAATAAGGGCAGGAGAAGATTTTTATCAAAATTTTGATGAAATGGTACGAGACGTACAAGGAGAAATTGGTCGTTATCTTGGACAAGAAAGATATGCGATATATGGGCATAGTATGGGTTGTTGGGTGGCCATGGAATTATGCAACCTCCTATCCCATGAGGGGAATGGCAAAATGCCGGAATCGGTGTTTTTTTCCGGGAATTGTCCTCCTCAAATCACTCAAGAAAAACATGATCTGGGAGCGCTGACGGATGAGGAAATCATAAAAATGCTCTTGGATTACGGTGGAACACCAAAAGAAGTTTTTGAAAACGAGGGGATTAAAAAATACATACTTGAATTGATCAGAGCGGACTATCGATTGTTGGAACGGTATTTGGCGGAGAAAAATCATACCGTAAATCAATGGGATACCAACATTGTGGCCTTATACGGATCCGAAGATGAAATTTCGGCTCAGGCCATGGAGCAGTGGAAAGACTACAGCGGAAAAGATTTTGATCTTCACCGAATCCCCGGAAATCATTTTTTTGTAAGCAATAACCTGGAGGATGTAACGACTATCATTAATAAAACTTTAACTTAACAGCATAGGAGTATGAGATGACAGAAAATGTAAAAAAATTGCCCTTAACCAATATACAAAGAGCATATTATATCGGAAGAAATCATGAAATGGAAGAAAAGCCCCTATCCACTCATGTTTACTATGAGATGGAGATTGATTTATCCGTTGAGGAGTTGGACTCCCGATTAAATGATTTGATCGCCAATCAACCGGCCTTGAGAGCTATTTTCAGAAGCCCCGATTATCAGGAAATATTAGCTGATGTTCCTGAATACAAAATAGAGATGCTAAAAGAGCATGGAAACAATAGAGAGGAACTTATCAAGTCTACCAGAAGCTCCATGGAAACGGAGGTTCTTGATGCGGAAAAGTGGCCTTTGTTTCGGTTCAAGGGGCTGAAATTGGGGGCAGAAAGAACCTATTTATTTGTCAATGTAGACATGTTGATTGCCGATGCCGGAAGTTTGGCCATCATGTTAAATAAATTATTGGATCGACGACAAAGGATTCCTAAGAATCAAGAAGATTCGGGCTTTGAAGAATATATTGGGGATAAAGAAAAGAAGAAGAACAGCAAAGTATATGCCAAGGCTAGGGAGTTTTGGCTTAAAGACCTGGAAAACTTCCCCACTTATCCTAAAATCGGAGGAGAAGAGCATCAAGTAAAAAACAATTTGACCAAAAGATTGACCCACACGTTTTCCTATGAAGAGTGGTCCGAGGCAAAAAAACGGATTAAGGAACGAAATCTTTCGGTCAATGGTGCGCTACTGGCGGTTTATGCAGCGGTGCTGGGATATTGGAGCAATCAGGACCAATATGCGATTAACCTTCCCATTGCCGATCGACCGGGAAAAAAGAATATGCAAGAAAGCATCGGGGACTTCACCTCCATTTTATTGCTTAGAGCGGAATTTCCCCATAGAAACACCGACTTTTGGGAATATGCGAAAAAAACACAAAGCAAGTTGATGGAGACGTACAAATATTCCCACTTTGATGGGGTGGAAATCATGCGTGAATTGGCCAAGGTGAAGGAAAATAGTGAAGATGCCAGGATGCCCTATGTTTTTACGAGCATGATCTTTGATGATGCCAGGTTCGACGCCATGGCCAATATGGCCAAGATTCGGTATGGGTTGAGTCAAACCGCCCAGACGGATTTGGATTGTCAAATCATTGAAGTAAACGGGCAATTAAATGTGACTTGGGATTATAAGGATGGTCGAATAGAGGACGCCACGGTCAATCACATGTTCCAACATTTTGTTTCCATGGTGGAAGAAGTATCTCAGAAGGGGGATAATCTCTTGAAGATGCTCATGCCACCGGAAAATCAACAAAAAATTCTAAAACAGTATAACCAAACCCGGGTGGATTGGGAAACCAGCACATTGCAAAGACTGGTCATCGATAGATTGAATCGGTTTGGAAGTCAAATTGCCATTGAAGATGGCGAGAAGAATCTCACCTATGAGGAAATGGCACAAAGAGTACGCCGGCTTTCTCATAAACTTCAATCTGCCTCTTTGGGGGTGGGGGATACTGTTTGTGTGATCTGTAAGAGGGATATGGAAACCATTATTGCTTTATTGGCAGTGGTGCAAAGCGGTGCGACCTATGTGCCGATTGAAGCTGATTATCCTAAGGAAAGAAAAAATTACATCATCGAAAAATCTCAGGCATCGGCCATACTGGAAGAAGAAAAACTGGACCTGTTGAAACCAAATGACCGAGGGGCCCATAGATTCGTGGCGAGCCCGGAAGATACTGCCTATGTCATTTTTACCTCCGGTAGCACCGGTCAGCCTAAGGGGGTTGCCATAAGTCAACAATCGGTATGCAACACAATCATGGACATCAATAGCCGATGGCATGTCAATGAAAAGGATAAAGTATTGGGCATTTCTTCTTGTTGTTTTGACCTGTCGGTATACGATATTTTTGGCACATTGGCCGTGGGTGCGACATTGGTCATTGTACCGGAAATCCATAATATAAGGGATATTCTATCCCTGGTACAAAATAGCGGTATTACGGTCTGGAATAGCGTGCCGGCGATTATGCAATTGGTGGTGGAAGAGATCGAAAGAAATTCGAGGCGATTTACCAATCAAAGCCTCCGGCTTTGTCTATTGAGCGGAGACTGGATTCCTCTAACTTTGCCCAAGAAAATCAAAGGCTATTTCCTTCGTTCTCAAAATATCAGCTTGGGTGGTGCTACAGAAGGAACGATTTGGTCTATTTTCCATGAAATTGAAGACCAAGACGAGTTGAAAAGGAGCATCCCCTATGGCAGCCCCTTGGCCAACCAAAATATGTATATCTTAAATCAAAGAGATGAACAGTGTCCTCTGGATGTCATTGGAGAAATTTGCATCGGAGGCAAAGGGGTGGCTCAATGCTATGTGAATGATGCACAAAAGACGGAAAATGCCTATTTTGAAACCGAAAAATATGGACGAATTTATCGAACCGGAGACTATGGACGCATTGATTCGATGGGAAAGATGGAATTTATGGGCAGAAGAGATTCTCAAGTGAAAATTTCAGGTCATCGGATTGAATTAAGTGAAATAGAAAGTGTCTTTCAGAGAAATGAAAAGATCGAAAATGCCGTAGCCAAAGTGGAAAAAAACCGACAGAATAAAGACATTATTGTGCTTTATTATACCGGAAAGCAGGAATTGGATGATGGAGAATTGGCTCAATACGGAAGAGAGTTTTTACCCTACTATATGATTCCCAACTTAAACTGTCATATGGACGAAATTCCCTTAAATGCCAATGGAAAAGTGGACAAAAAGAAGTTGGTTCACCAAAGGACGGAGGAAAATCTCCTGACGGAGTCTTCGGGGGACGAAGTGGAAAAAGTCTTAATTGAAATTTGGAAAGATACCTTGGATATGGATCAAGTTCATCTTCAGGATACTTTTTTGGCAATCGGAGGGGATTCGGTGGCCATGATCCGGATTTTAGGAGAAATTCGCTCTCGGTTTAAGGTGGAAATTCCCTTTAAGGACTTTTTACAAAACAGCAGTATTTCCGCTGTTGCGGCGATAATCAGATCAAAAAAAGAGGACGAGCCCCAAATTCAGGATGAACTTAAGGATTTTGAGATTTCTCCGGAAAGGAAATGGGAAGCTTTTCCCTTGAGTGAACTTCAGGAGTCTTATTTTGTCGGCCGGGGCAATCATCAATCCAAGGAGCTGGCTACCAATGGATATATTGAAATCGAATGCAAAGAATACGGACGCGACCGATTGGAACGAGCTCTCCTTAAGATTATCAATCGGCATGATATGTTAAGATGCTCCATTGATGAGGATGGGATGCAACAATTTCATAAGGAATTAACCTCCTTTGAAATTGAAGAAGTAGATGCGAGCCATATGACGGAGGACGCACAAAATCAATACATAAAAGATACCAGAAAAAAATTCATCAATGATAAGTTGGATCTCATGAAGCCTCCTTTGATCAAGTCTCAGGTTACGAAAATCGCTGAAGATTTGGGCGTTTTGCACCTTTATGTGGATGGACTTATCCTCGATGGCTGGAGCTATGAAATCTTCCACAGAGAATTGGAATACTATTATATGGAAAAAGGAGAAGAACTTCCTCCGTTACAAGCGACGTATAGAGATTATATCGAATATAAAAAAGCGGAGAAAAAGACCCAAAAACATGCAAGGGATCAAAAATATTGGATAGAACGAATTCCTTCTCTGCCTCCATCCGCCACATTGCCCGTGGATAAAACCTATGAGGAATTGGATGTCGTTGAGGGCGATCAGGTGGAATGCGCCTTGTCCATGGACCGGTGGAAAATCCTGGAGAAAAAAGCCAGAACCTTTGGTGTTTCTCCCTTTTCGGTGTTATTCACATCCTTCGCTTTGGCCATTGCTCGATGGAATAAGGCACAGCGGTTTTTGCTTAATATCCCGGAATTCGATCGGCCGCCATTTCATGAGGATTCCAACAATATCATTGGGATTTGTTCGTCGTTTTTATTGTTTGATTTTGATCACAGAGAAGAAAGAACCTTTTTGGAACTGGTATCCCTTACCCAAAAACAAATCCTTGAATTAAAGACCCATAATACCTTTTCCGGCATGGAAGTGGTACGGGAAATATACAAAAACAATAAAGGGCATCAAGATGTGATGGTTCCCATTGTCTTTGGTATGATGGCCGATGTACCCCAAGCGGAAAAAGAAATGCTATATGTAAAGTATCAAGAAAATCATACCTCCGGTGTTTGGATCGACATCAATACGGTAATCTACAATGACGCCATCGAGTTTAACTGGAACTGCATCAAGGGCATTGTAGAAAAAAGCACCTTGGAACGCATTGTGGCGACCCAAAAGGAGATCCTACATCAAGCCATCGAAAGGGATCGATTTTGGGATGAATTCCTACAAGTCCCCCTGCCTTCATACGATTTGGACATCATCAATAGGGCCAATGAAACCGGGCGGGAAGTGGAATTCGAACCGCTGATGATGGATTTTGTTCATCAAGCGACGGCACATCCCCATCGCGAATTTTTGATCTCCGGAGAACAGGTGTTGACATACGAGCAGGCTTGGATTCGAGTTCAACAAATGGCTTGCATTTTACAGGAAAAGGGCATCCAAAAAGATGATAAAGTGGGCTTGTATTTACCCAAGGGCATCCAACAAGTTCTGTCCATTCTTTCGGTGTTGTATGTGGGAGGTGTATACGTTCCTTTGGAGTATGGATATGATGAATCCTTGGTATTGAGCTGTTTGGATGGAATCGGTTGCCATGTTCTGTTAACAGAAGAAAATACGGACCGATTTCAAGGAAACGGTCTAATCCTTTTGGATTGGAGTCAAGTTCAAGGGAATAAGCCTACTCCCATTGAACCGGTGATCCAAGAAAAAGAACGTCTTTTTTCCATCATACATACCTCCGGATCTACGGGAAAACCCAAAGCGGTGGGTATTTCCTGGGAAGCATTGCACAATAGTGTGGAATTCACCAAGGAAACTTTTCAGATAAACCAAGAAGATGTGGCCTTTGCCATCACCAATTATGCTCATGATATGTCCATGTTTGACCTTTATTCTATGATCAAGGTGGGGGGGAAAATGGTGATTCCTAAGGAAGAAGAACATCGGGATCCCTATCAATGGTTGAAATTGCTTGAAAAAAATCGGGTGACCATTTGGAACTCAGTACCCATGTTCTTGCAGATGCTGATGGAGATTGTCAACCAAACCAATAGAAAAGCTTTGCATTCGTTAAGGCTGCTCTTTTTAGGCGGTGATATGGTAAAGCCCCAGTTATTACGAGAGTTTAAGAAACACAATCCCCACGCGATGGTCTCCTCGGTTGGTGGACCTACAGAAACCACGTTGTGGAATATTTATCATCAAGTGACTGACCGGGATTTAGAAAAAGACGTGATTCCCTATGGAAAACCCATTTGGAATAACCGATATCATCTACTGAATGAAAAATTGGAAAGGGTCCCCATCGGTGTTGAGGGAACCATGTACTGTGAAGGCATTGGGGTCACTCCGGGATATATCAATAATGTCCGCGAAAATGCCAAGAGATTGATCACCCTCAACGGAATACGAATGTACAACACGGGGGATTTAGGGAAGTATAACGAAGACGGCGACATTTTGTTCCTCGGTCGAGTGGACCGACAGGTCAAGATAAGCGGCAAGCGTATCGAGCTGGAAGGTTTGGAAGCCACCGTCAATAAGGTTGAGGGCATCAAAGGCAGTTATGCTGACAAATCGGAAGATGGAAGTTACTTGGAAGTATATTATGTCGCTACCGAAGACCTGGATGAACGGATTAGGAATACTTTGAAAACTCAACTGCCTCCCTACATGCTGCCCAAGGAATTGATTCGAGTCAATGAACTGCATTTAACCGCCAATGGCAAAATGGATCGAAATAAAATCAAGGTAAAAAAGAAAAAGATTCAAAAAAAGGCGGATGCTCCCAGGGACGAAGTGGAAAAGAAATTGTTGGATATTTATTGCAAGGTGTTGGGCCATGATATCGACATCCATACTGATTTCTTTGAGGCCGGTGGAAATTCTCTAATGGCCGTGCAGTTACTTAATAAGTTGAAGAACGAATGCGATTTGGATATTCAACTGGCGGAACTATTCACGACGGCCACCATTTCCGAACTCTATGAATTGCTGTTGAAAAAATTTGGATTTGAAACGTTGAAAGATAAGATGGAGGAAATAGATGAAGGTTAAGAAATGGTATTGGTCTCCTGCAAGTCATTTTGATAAAGAGGGCGAGGGCTTTTCGATTCGAGGAGAAAAATATTCGGATTCCATTGCGGCACTTTTTCCGGATTATTATTATTTGACTGCAAAAGGTGCTTGCTTGACGGAGATTCTCAAAAGTTTTGAGGATCGGGACGGATATATGATAAGGGAGTTTACCGAAAATTTGATCGAACGGGGCATTTTGAGGGAAAAAATAGACAATCCCGTGGATGTGTTTTCCGGTCAAAAGGAATTGTTAGGTGTGGATGTCGTGGATTCTTATGAAAAAAAGCATCAAGAGGATAAAGACTTGGTGTATCGGTCCATATATCGGAAAATTTCCACCACTGAGGGACGGATTCCCTTGGAAGAAATCCCTCATACCAAGGGAGTGGGATATCGTCGTCAAACCACGAGAGTATTTGACACGGAGAAGAAAATCGACGCAAGGGTTTTTGCCCACTTTCTGTCGGTGCTCAGGCCCAAAGATGGGGAGAAGGACCATCCCAAGTTTTTGTTTCCTTCGGGAGGAGGTTTGTATCCCATTGACTATTATATTTACGTGAAGGAAGATCGGGTGGAAGGGATTCCCCCGGGGCTGTATCTTTACGATGCCATGGAAAACCTCTTGCGTGTCGTCCAATTGGAAGCGGAAATCGATCCTCGGGTCCATTATTTTGGCAATCAGGACATTTTTGAAAAGTCGGCATTTTCCATCTATTTTGTCCTCAACAGCAAATACGGTTTTGATAAATACGGAGATTTAGGCTACTTTTTAGGCATCGTGGATAGTGGTGTGGTGCTCCAATTGTTGAGTGTGCAAGGGGAAGAAAGCGGTTTGGGAACATGCTCAATCGGGGAAATGGATTTTCAAAAGATAGAACCCTTGTTTCAACTCACAAGGGAACAGGTCTTTTTGCATTGCTTGGAAGTGGGAAGAAAGGTGGAAGACTGCGATGAACAGTAAGTGGATTAATCATGGAAGTTATTCCGAAGACGCTACAATCAATCTTTTTTGTTTTTGTCATGCGGGAGGAAGCTCTTCCTTTTATGCCCCGTGGAAACGGTTTTTTAAGGAAGAAATCAATCTGTTGCCGGTGGAATATCCCATGCGGGAAAAACGATTTAAAGAAGAAATGTATGAGGATTTACCCAGACTGGCAAAGGATTTTGTCGAAGAAAATGAGTTTTTGCTGACTCAAAAGGACGTGGCATTATTGGGTCATTGCACCGGTGCCTTGGTGGCCTATGAAGCGGAAAAATACATGGAAAAGCGATTCCAACAATCCGCAAAAGTTCTTTTTGTTTCTGAAGCCTTCGCTCCTGAAATCAATGAGATTGACCCGGTTAGCGAGATGACAGAAGAACAATTTATCGATTATGTGAAGGCCAGTGGCGTCATCAATCCCCTGTTTTTAGAGAATGAAGAAATGATGGAATATTTCATTCCCATGGCCATGGCCGATTTTATCATGCACGAAAAATATCAGGATAAAGAACGGAAAAAAATAGAAGCTCCCATTGTCCTTTTAAAAGGGGAAAAGGGGATGGAAGACTTGGAGAATGAGAAATATACGGGATGGTCCGAATACACCCAATCGGATTTTTCCAAGAAAACATTTGCCGGGGACCATTTTTATTTGCAAAGTCAAACGGAAAATGTGGTGACGTTTTTAAAAGAAGCTTTACAGGGAGGAATAAAATAAATTTCAATGGTTAAAAAAATGGATGGGAATGATTATCAAGATATTATTTTAGAAATTTGGAGAGATGTTTTGGGGGATGCCACGATTGGACCGGATGATAACTTCTTTGATGTGGGAGGGACGTCGGTTAAGGCTCTTGAGATGATCAATATGGCCAATCAAAAAGGTTTGCATGTACCCTTTGAGAAGGTTTTCACCGCTCAGACCGTAAGGGAAATCGCTCTGATGGTGGAAGAGGAAGGGGACCGTGATCAACGGATGGCCAAGGATTTGTTGGAGCGATTTGCCGGATATCGTTACAGCGAAGATTATGAAAAAGCTTTGGAAGAATACCGAAAAAGAGGGAAAAAGAACCGGCATATAAACCGGAGGGAAAGCTATCAAAATATCTTCATTACCGGAGGAAACGGATTTCTCGCATCTCATTTGGTAAACGATATTGTGAAAAACACCAACAGCAAAATAACGTTGATTCTCCGAGAGGCAGGTGGAAGTTCGGCGGAGGAGCGAATGGAGAAGACCTACACCCATTATTTTGGTCAGGACTATCCGGACCGGATGAAGGAGCGAATCCGGATTATACAAGGAGATATCACGGCGGATTTTTTTGGCCTTTCGCAGGACGAATTTGAGACCCTAAGCCGAGAGGTGGATTGTGTGATTCATGCTGCCGGAATGATAAAGCATTTTGGACTTTGGGAAGATTTTTATCGCATCAATGTGAAACCCACGGAAACGATTTTGCGTATGGCCGAAATCAATGAAGATCTGGATATCATGTATATTTCCACCGTGGCAGTTGGCTATACCTTAGAACGGTCAAAGACGAAAATGCCCTTTACCGAGTATGACCATGTCGACGAGGAAACCGTGGAAAATTTTTATATTCAATCCAAGTTGATGAGCGAAAAAAAGGTCTTGGAGCATGGTCGAAACAAGAGAAATGTCAAGGTGTTTCGATTGGGTTACCTGGTACAAAATCGTGTTTCCGGCAAATTTCCCTTAGGGATCCATGGTGGTACCATTCACCATTTTAGTACCGAATATGAAATTTTATCCAATCTTATTGACCTGGGCTACTTCCCGGAGATGGACCGCCGATTTTTGGATTTCACCTATGTGGATCAGGCGGCAGAGGCCATCAGAAAAATTATGGAAATCGACGATGAGTGGAATATTTACCATATCATCAATGAGAATAAACTCAGCTTTCCGGAATTTGCCCAATTGCTTGATGCGACGAAAATTTCCGTCGAAACGGTGAGTTTGAGGGAGTTCAGCGATCTCATCATGAAAGATAAGGCGAATACCGCCAAGATCAAATCCATCTTGAATTTGGCCTTGGCCGAGGGGGAAACCGGTCAAGAGTTGATCTTTAATATTGAAAATGGGCGAACAAAGGGAGTTTTGGAGCAGTTGGATTTTTCCTGGAGCAAAGTGGACAAGGATTATATTGGCCATTTCATAAGACTTTTGGAAGATAAAGGTGAATCAACACCAAGTGTAGATAACTAGATTAGGAGGAACAGATGATGATAAAATTTTTGCTCAATGATTTAAAGGAATCCGATAAAGCGATTTTTGTGGATATGGTACCTTATATTTTCGAGAAAATTAAGAATGTGAAAAAGAACGATGATTTTATCGAAATTGAATGCGATGATGAAGATGTTCCCATCATCCATGGCAAACTGGAAGAGTTGAAGGAGATGGTGACCACTTCCAATGATGGTAATATAACGACCAAGGTGATCAAAGAATATCCGGCTTCGGCTCCGGTGTATCAGGGGGATGTATTTGGACAATTGGAAGAAAAGGGGTGCATCAAGGAATTGGCTACAGGAGCCTTTTCCTATTCCGGAATTTATTTGGATATTTATCGATATTTTGAGCGAAAAATCAGCGAATATGCCTTTGAGTGTTTTCCGGATATCAAAGAACAGGTTTTTCCCGTTTTATTTCCGGTCAAGGAGTATCACAAAGGGCGATATTTTGAAAATTTCCCCCATTATATGATGTTTCAAACCAAGTTGAACAACAGTGTGGAAACCTATGGCAAGTTCATGAGCCGGTCGAATGCCCATTGCGATTGTTCCGATATCCATATGGATACCAGCAATCCCCAAAATGTTTTGCGTCATGCTGCTTGTGCTCCGGTCTATCCCATGCTTCAGGACAAAACTCTTTCCAAAACCGAGGCGTTCTTTGTGTCCGGAAGATGTTTTAGAAATGAAGAAAGTAATGTGGAAACGCTGAGTCGTTTAAACGAATTCCTCATGATGGAATATGTTTTTGTCGGGAAGGAAGAATCCTTATTGAAGAATATCGAAAAGGCGGAAAAGCTGACCCAATTTTGGTTCGATGAATTTGGCCTTCAAGGTAAAATTGAAACCGCCAATGACTCTTTTTTTGCCAGTAACTATAAAAAATTAAAATATTTTCAGTTGATTGGCAACTCGAAGTTGGAATACAAAATTTTTGTACCGGAATCTAAGAAGTATATCTCCACTTGTTCTGCCAATTTTCATCGTTCTCATTTTTCCAAACCGTACAACATAAGGAACCAAGACGGTAACTTATGCTATACGGCCTGCTATGCCTTTGGCATTGACCGATTGGCTTTCGCTTTATTGTCTCAAAAGGGATTGGACGTGAATCAATGGGATCGGAAAACGTTCAATGAGATCAACAAATACGTTTCGATAAAATAGAGGATGGAGACCATGTTAAATCAAAATATTCAAAATGTACGAAGGTGCAAAAACTGTGTGATGCCGGAAATTAAAGGGCGTATCGAATTGGATGAAGAAGGGGTTTGTGATATCTGCCGCAGGCGAGCCCGGGAAAATCCCCGTGAGGGAAGTGATAAAACTGCACCGGCAAAAGAATCCGGGGATGGTTTGGAGACGCTCAAAAAGAAAATCTTATTCTACAAAAATAAGGATGCCAACTATGATTGTGCGGTGAGCCTATCCGGTGGAAAAGACAGTACGATGACTTTGTACGTAGCAAAAAAAATGTTGAATTTAAAGCCGCTGGCCATTTTTGTTGATAATGGATTTGCACTACCGGAGATGTATGAAAATGTTCATAATGCTTCGGACAAGTTAGGGGTTGATTTGATTATCTATAAGACGGCTTCTCTGTTGAAGATCTTCAAAGAGTGTCTTTTATCTTCCCAAAAGGTATATTATTGTCGTCTTTGTCACACCCTCTTGGAGTACTATGTGAAAAAAAATGCCTACGGCAATCGACTCAATATTATTTTAGGAGGATATACCAAGGGGCAACAGTACATCAAAAATGATGAACTTTTTTGGATTTACGATCAGTCAGACCACAATATTAAAAAGATTTTTTCCGAAATTACCATCGACGAGGACCTTAAAGAACTGCTAATGGGTCCCACGGCCTATATGAATAAAAAATTTGGAAATATGCTTCAAATCTCACCATTTAAATACATGGCCTGGGATGAAGATGAAATTGTTCGCATCTTGCAAGAGGAGTTGGATTTCAAAAAATCCAAAGACAGCTGGCCGGAAAATTCATCCAATTGTATGTTTAACTATGTGGCTCAATATAAGGCATTGAAGGATTTCGGATATTCTCAGCATGAAACCGAGCTAAGCGACTTGGTTCGAAATGACGAAATGAAACGAGAGCGGGCCTTAAAGATTATCACAACACCGCTTTTGGATAAGCATATAAAAACCGCATTAAACAAATTAAATTTAGATTTTAGTCACCTATAAGGAGGAATGACAAATGGAAAATAAAATTATCGATATTTTGAAGAAGAACGTTTATGAATTGGCCCATGTGGAGATTACCGGTGAAACCGAGTTGATTTCATCGGGATTGTTGGAATCCTTTGATGTTATGAACCTGATATCTATTTTTGAAAAGGAATTCAACATTAATATCCACTTGGATGAAATTGACCTAAAAGACTTTAATACCCTGAATAATATGGTGAGGATGCTGAACTCTTATGAATAATATAACCATGACAAAGATTGAAAAAACAGAGATTGACCTTTGCGTAGAGGCCTTTGAAGAATCGGATTTTTTAAAAACCTATTATCCTAATAAAGAGGTTTTTCGGGATGTTTTTTCCAAGGCAACGGAAAAGGATTTGGTCTATGTTTGCAAAGGGAATCAAGGGATCATCGGTTTTTTATGGTTTTCTTCGGATGGAGTTTTCAGTAAATTTCCATACCTGAACCTAATCTATGTATTTCAACGACATCGAGGCGGAGGTCATGCACAAAGGTTGATGAGTTTTTTTCATGAAACCTCCTTTGCCCAAGCCAAGAATCCCAGACTCAAGGTGTTCTTGACGGTAAAAAGTGACAACTCGGCCGCACTGAAACTGTATCGAGCCTTTGATTACCGGGAAATCGGTGAAATCGATGGTTTGTATCGAAAAAGAATTAAAGAAAAACTCATGATGAAGGAAATTCGAATGTAAGGAGAGGAAGAATATGAAAAGTAAAATTGTTGGCGTGGGGAGATATTTCCCCAGCAGAATCGTAACCAGTGAAGAGGCCGAGGAGATGGCCAATTTCAAAAAAGATGGGGTGAAAAAGGGCCTGTGCAAGATGTTGACCGGATGCGAAGAGCGAAGATATGCGGCCGAAGAGGAATTCAGTTCGGATATTGCGGCCATGGCCGGAAAGGCGGCGTTGGAAAATTCCGGAGTGGAGCCGGGCGAAATCGATGCGGTTATTTTCTGTTCTGTTTCCCATGACTTTGCCGAACCGGCAACGGTTAATGTGGTGATGGATGCCATGGGAATCGACCATGCCTTTGGCTTTGATGTAAAGAATGCTTGCAATGCCTTTATTTCGGGGATGGATATTGCTGACGGTTTCATCCAATCCGGAAAGGCTCGTTGTGTTTTGGTCGTATCGGGAGAAGCCTTATCCAAATGGGTCAGTTATGATTTCGAAGATCGGGAAGACCTGCTGATGAGAGCTCCGGTGACCCTTTCCATCGGTGACGGAGGAGGTGCCGTGGTTATGAAACAATCGGAAGAAGAAAGTGAAAGCGGCATCGTTAAAGGCCTCTTTCGAACGGCTCCTCAGTATTGGAACAACAATGTGGTTTGGGGAGGTGGCGTTCGCTATCCCCGTGACCCGAGTAAAATGTTTATTCCGGGGACAACCAAGGTGATTGTGGATAAGCAAAGGGATCTGTGGAAGGAATTCATGCCAATCATGAAGGAGGAAATCGGTTGGGATCTTTCTACCGAAGTGGATTGCTATGTGCCCACCCAAGTGGCCAAATGGATTAATTACAGCATGTCGAAGGAACTGAATTTTCCCATGGAAAAGATCATTCAAGTGGTTCATAAATTCGGAAATGTGGGAGCAAGTAATATTCCCATCGGTTTGGTGGAGGCTGTTGAAACAGGAAAGTTGAAACGGGGCGATAAAGTTCTCATGTCCGGTGTGGGTGTGGGAATCAATATTGGTAGCATGGCAATGGTTTATTAGAGGTGATAATATGAAAAAAACATTGGAAGAGTTTTATCATTTTTTCTTGGATGGACTGATGGATAATCATATTATTTTTTTGGGGAAATCCAATGAAGAACGAAGATATGATAAAGTAAAAATAGCTAAAAGCATTGACAAAACCGCATATTACTTAAAGGAAAAATACGCGTCTCTTTCCCCGGGAGAGTGGGTGGGACTGGAATGCAAAAGCAATAGTACCAGCTTTTTTATGCTGTTTGCTTTATTAAAATGCGGATGGAATGTTGTCATGCATTCTCCGAAAGACGGAAATAAAGATGGGGAAAAATACCTTATTGACTCCGATGAGTTTTACGAAATGGAAAGCAAGGAAGATGTTACCATAAATCATCATGGCCCTTGGGGTTGCTTTATCGGCTTTACTTCTTCCGGAACCACGGGAAAAGAAAAAGTATTTGTTTATGATAATGATTTGATTATCAATGGGATTGAATTGGTCATAAAAGAGGCAGAAAAATGTGGATTGTTAAGTTCGATTCGACGGGTAAAGGAAAGGGAGACAAACATCATGTCGCTCTTGCCCCTGCACCATATGTTTGGTTTTTTCATTCCCCTATTCATTGCTTCTTACGGATGCAATATGATTTATCCGGATCATTTGTCCTTGCAAAAAATGATGAAAGATATCCCCGGGATGAAAGTTCAGGCTATCATCGGTGTGCCCGTATTTTTTCAACTCATACGAAACATCGCCATTCGGCGATTTC
>PDWI01003454.1_pt1 | contig 23104 bp, 15 predicted proteins | sample 1430891 | NCBI WGS metagenome assembly PDWI01 (sample SAMN01162508, study PRJNA174530) | Oral metagenome, whole genome shotgun sequencing project. | biome: Marine environment; feature: Marine mammal; material: Swab sample of the gingival sulcus; isolation source: swab sample of gingival sulcus... | reverse complement strand
TACTGTATACTCACCTGCCGGTGTATTCGGCGCTACGGTTACGGTACCGTCTGCATTGACCGTTAGCGGGCCTGCTGTATTTGGTGTAATCGTAACATCATCAGGATTGACCGGGTCACCGTTTAAGGTATCGTTATCTAAAACATTACCGGCGTCACCGCCTGTAAGGCCGTTGATCGGGCCTGCCGTATCATCTACTGCATCTATCGGCCTATCGGCGCCGGTTCTACAGTTACCGTTACCGTTGCTGTATCACAGTTCGTCGGATTTAATTTCTCACAGATTGTATACTCTACAGGGTATTCTCCGGACGGTGTTCCTGCCGGTACTTGTACCATACCGTTTTCATCAACTGTGGTCCGTTTAACCTATCATTCGCTAATACATCTCCTGCTGCTCCGCCTTCTAATCCATTGACAGGAGTCGCTGTAAAGTCGTCATCTACTGCATCTATCAGCGCCGGTTTTACAGTTACCGTTACTGTTGCTGTATCACAGTTCGTCGGATTTAATTTCTCACATACGGTGTACTCTACAGTATACTCACCTGCCGGTGTGTTCGGCGCTACGGTTACAGCACCATCTGCACTGACCGTTAACGGACCATTAGTATTCGGCGTAATCGTTACATCATCAGGGTTGACCGGGTCGCCGTTTAGGGTATCGTTGTCTAAAACATTGATACCGGCGTCACCGCCTGTCAAGCCGTTAATCGGACCTACTGTGTCATCTACAGCACAAACAACATTGTCAATGACAATCATTTCACTGTCTGCTGAGGTACAATTATCAGTATTAGTATGAGTAAAAGTATATGTCCCTGAAGGCGCTGTGACCAATCCGGAATCTGATATACTGACACCTGTATTAGGCGTGAACGTATAGGTATCTCCATCAACGTAATCTACGATTTGGAAACTTCCCGTTGGCGTCTCACATGTAGGTTGGGTAATCTCACCTATGGTTGGTACCGGTGGGGTCGGCGGTTGTTCATTGACAACAATTTGCGCACTCGGCTCTGAGGTACAATTTTCGGGATTGGTGGTATGTGTAATGGTATAAGTACCTGCCGGAGCTGTAACCAGTCCGGAATCTGATATGCTGACACCTGTATCCGGTGATAATGTATAGGAATCACCCGCTACAAAATTTGTAATCTGGAAACTTCCATTTTCTTCTGTACAGGTCGGTTGGGTAACCGAGCCTACCATAGGTATAGACGAAACATTAACCTCTATATTGACCTCTTCACTTAAGTGTTCACATGTATTGTTCGGGTTTAAAAACTTAACCCTGTAATCGCCCGCATCTGTTGTAGTAACACCAGGTAACGTAATAGTCTGTGCAACATTGTCTGGTACTGCTCCTGTTTGTCCGGATACATCAACCCAAGATGAACCATCTTTCTTTTGTAATTGATAAGTCCAGTCTGAACCTTCAGTATCTGCTGTAAATTCAATAGTCGCATCATCACCTTCACATACAGGACTGTTCGACGTTAAATCTACAGGCATGATAATACTTGCAGCTTCTTGTGATGCACCTATGGCTTGACCGCCTTGGGCAGCATTCGGAACTCCATTGGCATCTACATCATTGCCTAAATTCTGATTTGAAGCCGAAGAACCCGTTCCTACTGTTACAGTTCCACTCGCATCTACAACTGCTGTTAAATTTGCACCACCCTCTACAGCATCCAAACAACCATCATTGTCTGAATCTAAATCTAAATGGTTGGGTATGCCATCGTTGTCGGTGTCTAAAGCTAAAGGTAAATCATTACATACATCGTTGAACCTTATTTTATGGAAGTTCTTGTACCAACCTGTGGAAGCGGTATAGCCAAAATAAGGGTTGGGCTCACCTCCAAATATATCTGTTACTATATTGGGATTAATATAGCTACCTGCAATCTGTCCATCTACAGTATAGCTGAGTTCTCCACTATATTTATTCCAGATAATCACAACATCATGCCAAGCATCATCCTCTAAATTAGGTAAAGCAGTTGTTGATGATAAACTTGACTGGTCAACAGACTTCCATATATGTCCATGATCCTCAGTAATATCTTCTTGAAGAGGACCGGGATCAATATCTGTAAAATTATTATATGTATCCAGCTCTAAAACAATACCGTTCTGAATACCTTTTGCACCAATACCACGACCCGGTTCTCCGGAAGCACTCGTACCATTTGGATCATTGTGAAAGACTATAGCAATACCATCGGCACCTTCATTATCAATAGTTCCAAGATAAGCCTCCATCTTCAAGGTGAAACTTTTAGAAAAATCTGCTCGTGTCAAACTCCATACTTGCCCATTCTTATTTCTCTCTTCCGGTGTCAATTGAATTTCAGAATTGTTTTCGATAAAAACCGCATCATCGTTTACCACAAAGGTTTCTGAAAGATTATTAGACAATCCTTTTTCTTCACAATCCAAAATACCATCATTGTCATCGTCTAAATCAGTTTGATCATCTATACCATCACAATCCGCATCACCAAAAATAGTGACATTAAATTCGTAGCCACAATCGGGAGAATTATTAGTTATGACAAACTTGTAGGTTCCTTCACCTAATTGAATGTCTTTATGATCTTCTGTTACTCCCGTATCCGGATCTATAACCGTACTTGTATAGGTGGCATCTGTAGTTCCTGTTTGTGTAATTGTCCAACCGGTTTGCGGTAAATTGGTAAAATTAATTGTAGTTTGGGGATCTGTACACGTAACCGACGATGTTAACGGAACGACTTCCGGCACCATAAACTCTATCTTATAATCTTCTACCTCTCCACTGGTTGCCAAATCTGAAACATTTAAATTATCTCCATAAGACATTCTAAAACGCATCATACGCGTATCGCCGGGTTGGGGTTGGAAACCGGTGCCAAAGTGACCCCGAAAATCCAGATATTTATACCCGTCAAAACCAGGTTCAATGGTTTCTGTAAATTTTTCATCCGTATCAAATAAACCATTATCATTGGCGTCTATCCAAACATGCAGATACCCATCCTTGTTTTCATGATAATTATGCACTTTTACAGGTCCCGGACAATCTTTAAACCATTTGGCGCCAGGTATTCCATCTTCGTCATCTATGCCCGGGTTTGGTTGATCATTATCATCCCCATCTGCATTAGGACTATGAAGAGAGGCATCTTCTGAATCTACATATTTGCCAATACCAAGAATGGGTTCATCCAAGGCCACCAAATCTTGTGAATTAGGTTGAGCATCCCAAACAGCCGTTTGGGTCATCAATGAGCCTCCGAGATCCGGTAAAGTGTAGTGTCTTGCACCTTTCCCTGTATCATAAGAAGCCGGTGCATCACCAAAGTCCAGTAAATCTATCAGCCCTAATGCGATGGTTTGTTTGCCCTTTCCTTTGATAGTCACCCTCAGTTTATTTACATGGGTCGCTGCAAACATCACATCTCCCTTACCATCTCCTGCAGTACTGTGATTCGTGGCTTGTAATTTTGCTCCCATAATGGCATTAGTCGTAGGTGTGGTTCCCACAGAAGGGGTTACCTTAACATGAAACTCTCCATCAGGATCATAGGTGTAGGTTTCTACGGGTTGTACTACCGCATCAGGCTGTATGCCGCCACTAGCATCAGGAAGTATTTCAAGCGAGTAATATTCATTATTGTCATATAAACTCTCTGCTCCGGCAATAATAAAGGCAAAATCTTTTACCGGAATTACAGTTCCCGCTAAAGCAGCAGTTATTTCCACATCAAAAGTCACCAGTCCTCCAGAGGGGGTGTTGATAGCTACCACCCTGTCATTATACCCGTTATGAGTACCAGAGCCAGTACCCGTACCCCAGTTGTAGGCTACAGGGAAATTGTTTTTATTCCAACTGTTATAAAGATCTGCATAAGGTCCTCCGCTGACATTATAAACCCTAACAGTATAGGTGATACCAGAATTAACTGCTTCAAAGGTAATTGTCTTACCCTCAGTTATGGGGTCATTTCTATTTCCCCATTCCAGCCAATAAATAACATCTCTATATACTCCGGTGCCTCCGGTAGCTTTGGAGGCTTGAGCAAACACACTAATAAAAGCACTAAAAAATAGTGCAACCGTAAAAATAATTTTATAAATTTTTCTCATATCTTTCTTAAAAAAATAATGCAAATCTAATAAAATTATTTTGAACACGATGTTTTTGAAAACCATCATACCAGGGCAAACGCATCAAAAAAATCAACAAAAACAGTGTAAACAACGTGAGTTCGACTTAAGCAGACGGCAATTTAGCAATAATATCTAGGTTTAAAGATAGTTTTTTGTCAAAGAATTGGTATGTAATAAGACCAGAGGCGCAGGCAAGGATTCACCACTATGGATAGTATAATTTCTAAATTTGATAAAGATGGTGATTTGCGCAAAAACTTCAGAAAACTATTAATTAATGGTGAGAAAATATTAGACCAAGCCAAAGAACTAAAGAAGAACTACAATAAAGACTATTATAAACCTGATGATTGTCCACGATAGAGTAAGTGTTTAACAGACTGAATATATTCTATCTGAATGTGTGTGATATAATGCCCTGCATCGTTCAAGGTGACACGCAGGTCAGAGAAATAGGATTAGGATTTAAGTGATAGGCAAAAGCATAATACTATGCATCCTATATCAACCTATTCCAAAATTCAAATAGACTTTTTTCGGGTTTAATGTTTTTCCACCGTGCTTCTAGACACAGTTGCTTTTAACGTTTGCCAAATATTTATAATATCATTGGATAATTGAAACCTGATGACCAGAAACATATATACAGAGCTGATGAGAATACTTTTGACAATAATGCTAATAATAGGATGAAAAGGAAAGTCCCAGAATGAAAAAAGGACAAACAACCCTAAAAGAATCAACATCACCCAAGGCGTTTGACGGGTATAAGGCAACAAGGCAAATTTCTGCTTGACATACCATAGTTTAAGCGCATTAAAAGCCAATACGACAATCAGTGTGGACAATGCCGCCCCGTTGATACCTAAATAATTGATAAGAAAAATATTTAACACCACGACTGCCAGTGACATTAAGACGCTGTAAGGCAACAGGATTCTATAGTATTTGGAATTTGATATTATCGCCCCGTTATTCCCCAAAAACATATGGCTCAATTTGGTTATGGAAATCATCAAAACCACCCATACCCCACCACTGTACTTTTCGGGAATAATGGCGTATAAAGCATTGATATTGGCATTGATCAATAAAAAAATCAACCCTGAAATAATCAGTAAATTAATATGACTTTTTTGATACAGGGATTGCAAAACCTCTTTATTATGCTCATTGACTGCCTGAGCTGTAACCGGCTGCATGATTTGTGCCATGGCACGTCCCGGCACTTCTATCACTGAGCCTATATAAACAGCAACGGCATAAAAAGCCGTTTGGGCAATGTCTATTTTTTGGGGAATCATAAACTTGTCAATATCAAGCACCATAGACCCGGCTGTACCGGCAAGAATAATATAAAATGAATAGCGCAATATAGCTTTAAAGTTATCAGGAAGCTCAAAAATCAGCTTGGGTTTGCGCACATAAAAAGCGTACCCCATCATGATCAGCATTCGTAAAACATAACTCAGGGTCAGGGCATAAATAAACCCAACCTCATCAAGAACCTTAAAATACACCAAAACCAGTAAGAACATCGTTGACACACGGGTAAAAAACTCCTTCATCGCATTGCCAAACACTGATTTCAGCTGAACCCTGCTCCATGCATAAAAGATTTCAAAATAGGCCGTAAAAAGCGCTACGAGGTATATGATATAAACATAATTCCGGACGATGGGATTCTTTTCGGATAATAACAACGAAATTTGTTCATAGAAAAAAACACCAATCAAAGCCACTGGTATAGCGATAAACAATGGTAAAATCAAGGCTGTAAACAGCAATTTATCCTTATCCCGTTCAGATTGATATGAGGAATAAAACTTGATAATACTATGCTGAACACCCAAAGCCATCAAAGGCATGACGAGATTGGCACTGGAGAATAGAAATGTAACCAAGCCATAGTACGATTCTGGCAACCAATAAGTATAGAGAAACAGCGCATTGACACCACCTATGGCAAAAGCCATATAGGTAATAATGGTGTTGTGTAACGACTGTTTAAAGATAATTCCCAAAACAAATACTTTATGTCATCAAACTGATGCTGATTCTCCCTTAAGTTTCCTTTTCTGTTTCATCTAAATATTTCCAATGACATCGATTCCAACAGACATCTGTAACAATCTAAAGACCTATCAACCAGACAATCTCCTTGTAAATCATACGCCCCACATCATCGCCGTATAAGTTTTTATTATAAACGGGTTGTTGTGAAACAAAACGGTCAAAAGCGTCTTTGATTTTTCCGGCATCTGCCCCTGTAATCATGGCATAACCGTGTTCAACCAACTCCAGCCACTCAGTCTCTTCACGGACAATCAACACCGGTTTTTGGTTAAAAAAAGCCTCTTTCTGTAAGCCACCACTATCGGTGACAACCATACTGCAATACTTTAATAATTCCAGCATATCAAAATAACCTACCGGGTCAATCAGTGTAATAGCTGTAGTAAGACCATACCTCTCCATCATTTTTTTTGTCCGTGGATGTAGCGGCATCACCACTTTTTTAAATTGGTTCAGATCATCTAAGGCTTCAAAAACAGTCTTTAGCCGCTGTTCATCGTCAGTGTTTTCCTGTCTATGTATGGTAGCCAGTACAAACTTATCTTTCTTGAGGTTTAACGTTTGGCACACAGTTGATTTCAAAGCCGATGTTTCGGAATAAAACATGACGGCATCTTTCATAATATCACCTGTCTGCACTATCTTGGACTGAAAATGCTCAAAACCCTCAAGTTTCAGGTTATCAACAGCCTGCCTGGTAGGGCATACTAACAGGTCGGCTATCCTATCGGTTAAAATACGGTTGATTTCTTCCGGCATTGCCATATTAAACGAGCGTAGTCCCGCTTCCACATGAATCAATTTGATATGTAATTTTTTGGCTGCCAAAGCCCCTGCCAAAGTCGAATTGGTATCACCGTAAACCACTACGGCATCGGGTTTTTCCTCTGACAAAACCTGCTCAATTTTTTCGAGCATCTGCCCGGTCATTGCCCCATGTTGCAAACCATTGATGTTGAGAAAATATTTAGGTCTGGGAATCTGCATCTCTTCAAAGAACACATCACTCATGTTAGCATCATAGTGCTGTCCGGTGTGTACAATAACCTCTTCTATCTGTTGGTGTTCTTTAATCACACGACTCAACACAGCTGCTTTGACGAATTGAGGTCTTGCCCCTAGAATGGTTAGTATTTTTGGTTTCAAGTCACAAAAGATTTAACTACAAAAGTAATAAAGTTGACGGGATAGGATTTGATTAGCGAATGATCGTATGCGTTCAACATCAAAAATCACGAACTAAAAGGCCATTTTCAGTTTGAGATTAAACACCCGGCCGGTCATATAGTTTTTGACACCATACATGCGCTTGGAATACACATCGCGTACCCAGGTATTAGTAATGGCATTACGCATATCAAAGATATTGAGGATCTCTCCCCCTACACTCAATTCTTTAAACAGATTGAATGCAGAAGATCGGGGTTTATTGATCTCATCCTTTATCACGTAATAAATCCCCAAATCCACGCGCTTATAATCACTCAAACGCAACTGATAATTATACGGATCTGCATATGTAGGCGACCCTCCGGGGACACCTGTATTGTACACCAGATTGAGCGACATTTTAAGGTTGGGCATACTGGGCACATAATCCTGGAATAATAAGGCAAATTTCAAGCGTTGATCTGCAGGACGGGAAATCCAACCATTATCATCAATATTTTCTTCTGTTTTGAGGAAACCTATATTGACCCAGCTTTCAGTACCGGGTACAAACTCACCATTGATTCGCAGGTCTGCACCATAGGCATAAGCAATGGCGTTATTGGTGGCCGCATAGCGAATACGCACATTATCTACCGTATAAGGATTGACATCGGTCAGATTTTTGTAATAGAGTTCCGTGGTCCACTTAAAGGGGCGATTCCACAATGTAAACTCAAAGTCATTACCCAAGACCAGATGATAAGAGTTCTGGGCTTGTATACCGTAATTGATCTGCCCGTTTAAATCCCTTAACTCCCTGTAAAACGGCGGTTGGGCATAACGTCCTCCGGACAACCTGAACACCACATCTCTTTCCCAGTCCGGTTTAAACACCAATTGCACCCGCGGACTGACAACCACACTGTTGTTTTGATTTATGGTCCAATGCTGTGCACGTACACCGGCAGTTACCCATAATTGATGATCGTCCCATGAGAATTCTTTACGCCATTGGGCAAAACCCGATAACCGGTGAATATCCAAATCGTTAAAGCTATTGACATTTTGGTAAGGAACAATAGGTTGATCATAGGGCTCATACGGCTGATTGTTGGCTACATAACCCGGAGGTCTGATGTAAAATCCTGCCGAATCGATGACTTCCCATTCCTTTAAACGGTCTTTGATATTTTCATATTGGTATTTTAATCCGAAGTTCCAATGGCTTCCACCTTTGTAAACAGAAGCCTTCAATTGTAATTGACCGATCAAGGCATCCAACTCGTTTCTGGCATGATTCAATTGTGAGCCTATACCCTCTTCAAACTCACTTTCGCCATATTCCTCCGTCCCGGCATTAGTATCAGGCTGACCTAAATAGTAGGCTGCATTAATATCATAGAACTCCTCTTCCTTAGTGTTAAACACAGAACTGGTCAAAGTCCACTTCCAGTAAGACGGACTGATATAATCCAATGACAATGCTCCAAAAAGTGTATTGTACCGGTCTTGTTCCTGACCATCATAATAGACTAATAATTCCTGGGGAGCATCCAAGGTTCCGAATTTAGTAGAGCGTGTGGTCGGTTCATACCGGTAGTCATTAAGGGCATAATTCCCCAGAAATGACAGTTGCCATTGGTCATTAAAACGCTGGGTGATATACATCTGAATATCTGCAAAACGAGGTTTGTAATTACTCTCCACATCTTGTGTTTTGACCAAAAGCGCATTGTTCCGGTAACGCATCCCTACGATTGCCGTACGCTTTTTGGATTTACTCATGTCTTCCAAAGTCAATTCTGCTCCCATAAGACTTACCGCCGATTTTATGCCAAAAGACTGTGGTCGTCTGTACACGATATCCAGCACCGAGGACAACTTATCGCCGTATTGTGCTTCGAAGCCACCAGCTGAAAAATTGACTCTTGAAACGAGTTCGGGATTCAGGAAACTCAAGCCTTCCTGTTGCCCACTACGGACTAAAAACGGTCTGTAAACTTCTATGCCGTTGACATAAACCAAATTCTCATCATAATTACCGCCACGCACACGGTATTGGGTACTCAACTCATTGTCTGAAGAAGCCCCCAGAGCCGTAACTTTCAATGTACTTTCTATACCGGGGTTAGCCGAACTTATATTTTTAGCCGCATCAACATTGATTGTGGTAACCTCTTCATGAGGGTCTCTTTTGGTTTTCACGGTGACTTCACCTATAGACTCCGTATTGTCTTCCAAAATCAAAGACAGCTCCTTACGCTCCCCTTGTTTCAGCACAAAAGTCAGCGTCTGTGGTTGGTAAGAAATATGGGAAAAAGTCAATTGAATTTGAACCCCGGCCGGTAAATCCAAGCTGTAATAGCCTTTGGCATTCGTAGTGGTTCCCATATCCTGATAGGCAACTGACACATTGGAAACAGGCGCTTGATTGTCATCAATGATATAACCGTAAACGGTTGATTGTTGGGCAACGACATTAAGACTTAACAATAAAAGTACCGGTAAAAAATATATATATTTCAATAGATGGAAAATTCTTAATTATACACTCTATAAAACGTTGTCTTGTAAGTTTTAGTATTGCCGGCATAATCAGTAACAACAACCTCTAGATCATGCTTTTTATCCGGAAACCTTTGATCCGAAAACTGATATTGGATTAACCCTGTTTTATAGTCCCACTCAAACAAAATAAACTTACCATTAATCGTTCCTCTGTAGGATTTTATACCGGACAATTCATCGTCAATCTTGAGTACCAATCGATCCTGTTTACTCAACCATTGGTCAGGTACAAAATTAACAGGCGTTATTTCCGGTGCTTTGAAGTCCTGTACCAACATATAAGTGCCTAAGCGTTTAGGTCTTCCCACCAGCTTATCCCCCTTCAACGAACTCGAAATATATTTCAATTCTCCTTTTTTATCTTTATAAGCTACAAAATGATGCTTTCTGTTCTCCGGAGGAATGCCGGACAAATCAAAACTGATATTGTAACGCTTCTTTAAAGGAATAACATCTTGATGCACAGCAACCGTATTGTCATCTATTTTATTGATGTGCAAATAATCATCCTCATAAAATGTATATTTCTGAAAATCAACGGTTACATTACCGAGATCAAATCTGGTATCTGTTTGATAAGGAACAAAATATTCGGTTACGAGCGTATCATTAAATATCTCTGGAGATAGATGTTGACCTATAACAGGAATAACAACCTTAGAGCTATTACCGGCCAAGTCTTTGATTAATATGTTTACCTTTTTCCGGTCACCTTCTTGGACACTAATCAAACCGTTGTTTGGCAAATCTCTTTTATAGGTCTTTAACCGGTTTGAGGGTTCTATAAAACATTTTTGAAGCCTTGAACGATGCTCTTTATAATACGCGTAATCAATCAGCTTATTGATATATTTGGTTTCACTGAAAGAGAACTTATCCACATCATGATAAAAATACAGTATGCCATCTACGGTCATTTCTATACTAAACACCCCGTTTTTATTGGAAGCCCCATCCTGATTATCATAAGTGTTTACGGCAAATCCAATACGCCCTGATGCGTAAACCGTATCAGCTTCATAAATGTCATTTCCTACATATGAAAGATTGATTTTTAGCGGCTTTTGGGATTTATTGATCTGCGCCTCATCAGAGACCGGGTAGGCAAATAGTGTTCTGACTACCGGATTCTTATGGTCATTAACTTTAAACCCGAACAACAATGGGTTCATCGGCCATTGGTTATTGGTTTCCCTGATTTCAAAATGTAAATGTGGTCCACCGGAACCTCCGGTATTACCACTATAAGCGATAACTTCACCTTTTCTTACCGGTAAATCCTTTACAGACGGAAAGGCTTCTACCTGATAGGATTCGCGTTGGTATTGTATCTTTCTGATATAGGCATCTATTTTAGCATTCAACCCGCTCAAATGACCGTAAACACTGGTATAACCATTGGGATGCGTTATATAAACAGCCTTACCGTAGCCCCAATGACTGAGTTTAATTCTCGATACATAACCATCTTCCACAGCATAGACTTTTAAGCCCTCTTTGCCTTGCGTTTTAATGTCAATACCGGAATGAAAATGATTACTCCTCAATTCGCCAAAAGTACCTGATAAAACCAGTGGGATATCCAATGGAGACCGGAATGAGGTCTCATCGGTATAAAACTTTTGGGCTAATAAATTGATGGTTGTTGACAGGGTCAGCACCCCGATAAGCAGATATCTGTACATATATTTTCTTTATCACAAATTACCAAAAAACCAAACCACAATGATACAACATTTAGCCCAATTCAAAAAATGAATTAAAAATTTGCACAGACCAAATTACTGCATTACCTTTGTATAGGTAGTTTTGAAAAATGATTCTTTTATGCAAGACATCACAAAAGTAGTTGATTCTCTAGAGTTAAAGTTAAACAATCTTATAGAACGCTACACTTTGTTAAAATCTGAAAACAACGAATTAACAAACAGAATCGCTGTTTTAGACCGAGAATTGCAAGACAAGAATCAACTATTGGCAGAGCAAGACACAACAATAAAATCTCTGACAATTGCCAAAACTATACAGGGCAGTGATTATTCAAAAGAAACCACTCGTAAGATAAACACATTGATTAAAGATATAGACTGGTGTATTTCACAGTTAAGTGATTAGTTTAGTTTAAGAATGTCAGAAAAATTCAAAATAAAAGTAAACATCGCCAACAGGATTTACCCGCTCAATATCAGTTCGCCCAATGAGGAACAAGGCATGAGGCAAGCGGCGAAGAAGATCAATGATCTTATCATGAGATTTGAAAGGGATTATGCAGTTAACGACAAGCAAGATGTATTGGCTATGTGTGCTTTGCAATTTGCTTCGGCAATAGAAATTAATGGTTTAAATAATAGCGAAGCCGTACAAAATGCTGTTAAGAAACTGTCAGAATTGGATGACAAATTGGATCAATTGGATAACGTTCATTAAAATATACAGAATTTACTGCCTGCATTAACTATCGGTTGCGAAACTCAACACGATTCTATTCTAAAAGGTGAGTCTTATGTACGAAAGCGTGCCGTCTTTGAGCGGATACTTGACCACATAGTTAGCCTTAATCCTATTGAATGGAGTTTCAATTTCTCATTTTTAATGCAGGTTTTTTTATATAAACAAGGATAGATATGTTACTAAATATAATCATAGGAATGGCCGCTTTGGCTGCCGGTTTTGGTATTGCAAAACTCATCGACAAGCAAAAAGCTAACGGCACTATAGAAACCGCAAAAAAACAGGCGGCGACCATCATCAAAGATGCTAAAATAGATGCCGAAAGTGTCAAAAAAGAAAAAATACTTCAGGCTAAAGAAAAATTTATTGAGCTCAAATCTGAACATGAAAAAGTCATCATTTCAAGAGAAAAGAAAATTTCAGATGTAGAGAAGCGTGTCAAAGACAAAGAATCCAAATTGTCAAAAGAACTTTCAGACACCAAGAAAAGCCAACAACAACTGGATGCCAAAATAGAAGATTACAACTACCGTCTTGAGTTGTGGAATAAAAAACATGCTGAACTGGACAAACTCCACAAAAAGCAGGTAGAACAACTGGAAGAGATGTCCGGCTTGTCTGCTGAAGAGGCTAAAAAAGAATTGGTCAAATCCATCAAAGATGAAGCCCGTACAGACGCACAAGCCTTTATTCAGGAACAGATGGAGGAAGCCAAACTCACGGCGGATCAGGAAGCCAGAAAAATCATTTTAAACACCATACAGCGTGTAGGGGTAGAACAAACCGTAGAAAACTGTGTATCGGTCTTTAACCTTGAATCTGATGAAATCAAAGGGCGTATTATAGGTCGTGAAGGTCGTAATATACGCACGCTTGAGTCTTCTACAGGTGTGGAAATCATCGTTGATGACACACCGGATGCCATCGTACTATCCTGCTTTGATCCGGTACGCAGAGAAGTTGCCAGACTGTCTTTACACCGGTTGGTAACCGATGGTCGTATACACCCTGCCCGTATAGAAGAAGTGGTTAAAAAAACCGAAAAACAAATCAATGAAGAGATTGTGGAAGTCGGTAAACGCACTGTGATTGATCTGGGTATTCACGGCTTACACCCTGAACTTGTCAAGGTGGTAGGACGTATGAAATACCGTTCATCTTACGGTCAAAACCTGCTTCAACACTCGCGTGAAGTGGCTAATCTCTGTGGTATTATGGCTGCAGAACTAGGTCTTAACGCTAAGGTTGCCAAACGTGCCGGTTTACTCCATGATATAGGTAAAGTTCCTGAAGAAGAAAGCGAATTACCTCACGCACTACTCGGTATGAAATGGGCTGAAAAATACGGTGAAAAACCCGAAGTACTCAATGCTATCGGTGCCCACCACGACGAGATAGAAATGAAAACACTTTATGCACCTATTGTACAAGTCTGTGATGCCATCTCAGGCGCACGTCCGGGTGCCAGACGTCAGGTGTTGGACTCTTACGTCCAACGTCTTAAAGATCTTGAAGATGCTGCTTTTTCATTCCCCGGTGTCCACAAAGCTTTTGCGATACAAGCCGGTAGAGAATTACGGGTTATCGTAGAAAGTACTAAGGTTAATGATGAACAAGCCGCTGATTTGTCATATAAAATCACCCAAAAAATTCAAACAGAAATGACTTATCCGGGTCAGGTCAAAGTAACAGTCATCAGAGAAACCAGAGCGGTTAATGTAGCGAAATAAGACCTGCTCAAAAGATTAAAAGCACTTAGGATTGTCCTCTGGGGTGGTACTTTTTAAGCGATTTGCTTAAAAACTTTTTATCCAGATGCATATAGATTTCTGTTGTCGTAATACTCTCATGTCCCAGCATTTGCTGTATAGACCGTAAATCAGCCCCGTTTTCTAACAGATGTGTGGCAAAAGAATGTCTGAATGTGTGTGGACTGATGGTTTTTTGCAATCCTGTTTTTTGAGCTAAATCTTTAATAATCACAAAAATCATATGACGGGTCAATTTATTGCCCCTGCGATTGAGAAAAACAATGTCTTCGCTCTTAGGCTTGATGTCAAGATGTACTCTTATTTGATTGACATAAGTGTTGATATATTTCTGATTGAGTTGGTGAATAGGTACAAAGCGTTGTTTGTTACCCTTACCCAAAACTCTGATAAATCCTTCGTCAAAAAACAAATCGGAGAACCTGAGATTTATAAGTTCAGACACACGTAAACCACAGCCGTAAAGCGTTTCTATAATAGCCCGGTTGCGTTCCCCTTGCGGATGTGATAAGTCAATCGCGGCAATCAACGCATCAATCTCTTCCAAAGACAAAGTATCCGGCAGAGTTCTGGCCATTTTAGGGGTTTCTATCAAAACCATTGGATTGGAATCCCTTAAATCCTCAAACATCAAGTAGTCAAAAAAACTACGTAACCCCGAAGTCAACCGGGCTTGTGACCGCTTACTGACAGCGCTGGACATGTCATAAATAAACTGTCTCACAAATGCCGAATCAATCTTAACAGGCGTGAGCTTTTCATCATAATCCATGGTGTAGTCCGCTAACTTACGTACATCACGGGTATAAGCGACAATTGAGTTATCCGATAATCCCCGTTCTAATTTCAGATAGGTAGAAAATTCTTTAATGGCTGTATCCCAATTCATAGGGTAAAAGTAGGAAATTCCAAGAACTCTGTGAGGGGTGAGTTAATAGACGTACGACTTGAGATTGAAATTGGATGAATCAAGAGTGAAGAGTTAAGAATGTCAACAAGCCTAACAACTAAAATCCATCTACAGACCTAAGATTTGAGTTAAAAAATGATGTACCTTTGTATAATAATAAGTAGCCTATGGCAACTACTCTTTATCATATCAAAGAAGAACGCATCAATGTCATCTCACATTTGATTGGACTAATTCTCAGTGTCTTCGCGTTTATCGCACTACTCATCAAAGCCTGTCGTATCAATCAGGCCAATTATATTGCAGGTTTTAGTATTTTTGGATTGAGTTTGATTATGTTATACCTGGCCTCTACCCTTTATCACAGTGCTACGCATAAAGAGACACGGCTCAAACTCAATATTTTTGACCACGCCTCCATTTATGTTTTAATAGCCGGGAGTTATACCCCATATACTTTAATCACCCTTAAAGGTAAAACCGGATGGATTCTATTTGGCGTTGTCTGGGGAATAGCCTTGATTGGTGTAACATATAAAATATTCTTTTTTGGTCGCCACCACGATTATATATCTACCGTTCTATATGTATTGATGGGTTGGCTGATTGTTTTTGTCATCAAACCACTTTATAACAATCTCAGTACACCGGGAATGATATGGCTCATTTTAGGAGGTGTGTTCTATACGGTCGGGGCTTTGTTTTATATGCGTGATAAACTCAACTACAATCATGCTATCTTTCACATTTTTGTATTGTTGGGTAGTTTGTGTCATTTTGTGAGCATCTACTTTTTTGTTTAGCAAAATCGTGATGTTTTCCACCGGGCAAAACAAATGTCAGCATTCAATTTATTGTTTTTCTGCTATCAATGACGCTAAAAAACGTTCAAGATTTGCCTCGTCTAACCCTGCTTCTGCTTTGATTTCTGCTGTAGTACCGTGATCCATAAACTGATCTGGAATACCAAAGATATCTATTCCTGTTTTATCATAACCTCCGGCTAAAGCATATTCTAATACAGCTGACCCGAAACCACCACTTTTAACGCCGTCTTCTACGGTCACTATATGGTCAAATGTTTCAAAAATCTCATCCAACAAAGCTTTGTCTAACGGCTTGACAAAAATCATATCATAATGTGCCACTGACCATTCAGGGTGTTGGTTAATTATATTTTGAATCGTATTGGCTAGAGGACCTATGCTCAATACGGCTATATTATGACCGGCAGTAAGTAAACGCCCTTTACCGATAGACATTTTCTCATAAGGTTTCTGCCAATGGGTGTTTAAACCACGACCACGCGGGTAACGAATAGCCATAGGCTGATTCACAAACTGCGCGGTATAAAGCAACTGACGTAACATAAGTTCATCACTGGGCACGGCCACAATCAAATGGGGTATTATCCTTAAGAAAGCAATATCAAAGACTCCGTGGTGGGTTGCGCCATCTTCTCCTACAATCCCTGCCCTATCTATACATAAGACCACCGGGAGTTTTTGAAGGGCTATATCGTGTATCAACTGGTCATAAGCCCGTTGTAAAAAAGTAGAATAAACAGCAACATAAGGTCTAAAACCACGGGTAGCAAAACCTGCGGCAAATGTCAGGGCGTGTTGTTCTGCTATACCAACGTCATAAGCCCTTTCCGGTAAAGCCTCAATCATATATTTAAGTGATGTTCCCGTCGGCATGGCCGCTGTTATACCTATAATCTTTTTATTGGCTCTGGCCAATTCCACTAATGTCAACCCAAAAACATCCTGATATTTAGGGGGTAGATTCTCATCAATAGCCTTGATAAGCTCACCGGTATTCTTGTCAAACAGTCCCGGCGCATGATACGTAATCTGATCCTTTTCAGCCTGTGTCAAGCCCTTACCTTTAGTGGTAATCACATGAAGAACCTTTGGGCCACTTATCTTTTTTAATTGATTAAACGTCCGGATTAACGCCTGTATATTATGGCCGTCAACCGGACCAAAATATTGGAAGTTCAGAGCTTCAAATAAGTTTTGACCGGAGCCGTTATCCGTCGTTTTGATTTGGGTCAGGTAATTTTTTAAAGCACCTACATGAGGGTCAATACCCATTTGGTTATCATTGAGGACAATCAAGACATCAGCATCTGTATCACCGGCATGGTTAAGTGCCTCAAAGGCCATACCGGCAGCGATACTCGCATCACCTATAACGGCAATGTGTTTCCTATCCTCACGTCCTTCTAAACGACTTGCCATCGCTATACCCAGTAAAGCTGATATAGATGTGGAAGAATGCCCGGTACCAAAAGCGTCAAAATCACTTTCTGAACGCTTGGGAAATCCGGATATACCGTTTTTTTGTCTTAAAGTATTGAAAGCTTCACGCCTACCGGTGAGAATTTTATGTGGATAAGCCTGATGCCCTACATCCCAAATAAGAACATCATCAGGTGTGTTATAGACATAGTGTAGTGCTATCGTTAACTCAACCACTCCCAATCCCGCACCGAGATGCCCTTTTTTGACAGACACCACATCGATGATATAATGACGTATGTCCTGAGCCAATTGGATTAAATCAGAATAATGCAATTGTTTTAAATCATCCGGCGAATCTATATGTGACAGTAAATCTGACATAGACAGCAAAATTAATCATTGTAAGCTTAACTAAAGTTATTTTTTTGCCAAACCCTGTTAAAACATTATCAACAGATTAAAACAACCTGTCTTTTAACCCCTTTTCTATCCTGTTTGTCTTTGATAACCCTCTATGATACTACTTTAAACAAACATTTGATACAAATCATAACAATATCCTCTCTCATATCACATGACATAACCAATATTAAAATGACCGACATCATTCCTTATGTAGCCTAAGTTACAGTATATATAATTGAAATTCTGTCAATTTGTCGCCGGAAAAAAAAAGAGGCATAGTATTTGCTTATCGAATAAACAGCAATTATAAATTAAATAAATCAATCCTTATGACAGAGATGTTAACCAAAGCAACTTTCCTTGAGAAAGTTTTCAATTTTGAAAAAAACAAAGAATGGACTTTTGAAGGTGATGTACCTTGTATCATAGATTTTTATGCAGACTGGTGTGGCCCATGTAAAATGATAGCACCTGTTCTTGAAGAATTAAGTGAAGAATATGGAGACAAACTAAACATTTACAAAGTTGACACTGAAGCTGAACGTGAATTATCAGGTGCTTTTGGCATTCGTAGTATTCCTTCAATGTTATTCTGCCCAAAAGACGGTGAGCCACAAATGGCTGTAGGTGCACTTCCAAAAAATGAATTGGAAAAAGTCATTAAAGAAGTACTTAAAGTAGAAAAATAAGCTTAGACCCGAAATATGCATAAAAATCTACTATTGAGCTCTAATATGTAATTCGGCTTAAATGATCTTAACGAAGACCTGATTTAGAATCCAGGTTATAGAGTGTCGTACAACTTATCAAAATATGCGACACACACTTAGACTTATTTTAAAAACCAACCTTTTTACCGGTTGGTTTTTTATTTCTATTTTTGAACAACACTAAAACCAATCATACAAAATGTCTGAACAACCTAAAGTAAGCGTCATTGGCGGTGGCAGTTGGGCTACTGCCATTGTAAAAATGCTGTCAGAAAACCTGTCTCAAATAGGCTGGTATATACGTAGTCCGTTTATTATTGAGCATCTTAAACGACACGGGAATAATCCGGACTATATCAGTCAGGTAAACTTTGACAGGGAACAATTACAATTGTTTGACGATATCAACAAGGCCGTCGCCTATGATGATATACTTATTTTTGCCATTCCATCGGCTTTTTTAGACAGCGAACTCAAAAACCTCAACACCTCTCTACAATCCAAAAAAATTATTTCTGCCATCAAAGGTATAGTCCCTGAGACCGGATTGATTGTAGGCGAACATTTTCATAACCATTATCAGGTTTCGTATCAGGATATTGGTGTCATTACAGGGCCTTGTCATGCTGAGGAGGTTGCTATGGAACGCTTGTCCTATCTCACTATCGGTTCTCAGAATAAGACATTAGCAAAAACCGTGAGTAAGTTATTACAGAGTAGCTATATCAAAACAACTACTACAGATGATATTATAGGCACAGAATACGCTGCTATGCTCAAAAACATTTATGCTTTGGCTGCCGGGATTGCACACGGTTTAGGATATGGTGACAATTTTCAGGCGGTTTTGATGAGTAATGCTATTCGTGAGATGAAACGGTTTACCAAAAAAGTATGGAAAACCAAACGCAACATCAACAATTCTGCTTATCTGGGAGACCTGTTAGTCACCGGGTACTCACTATTCAGCCGTAACCGGACCTTTGGCAATATGATTGGCAAAGGCTATACCGTAAAGTCGGCTATGATGGAACTCAAAATGGTTGCTGAAGGTTATTACGCTACCAAAAGTGCTTTTGAACTCAATAAAACCAATCAGGCCAGAACACCTATTCTGGATACAGTCTATCATATTCTCTATGAACATGCAGACCCCAAAAAGGCATTCAAGGACCTGACAATGTTATTGGACTAAATGAGTGTTTATTAAAAACAGCCTGATCAACGACTATGACAAGCCCGTAATCTTACCATCTTTATCAATAAACATATTCTCTGAAGCCGGTGTGGACGGTAAGCCCGGCATACGCATCATATTACCGAGAATAGGAATAATGAATCCTGCACCGACGGCAACTTCAAACTCCCTGATATTGACATCGAATCCTGTGGGTCTGCCATAAAGCTTGTCTTTATCAGACAAAGATTTTTGGGTTTTCGCCATGCAAACCGGTAAATGATTTAAGCCCAATCGCTCGATGACACCCAGCTGTCTCCTTGCATTTTGCGATAACTCTACATTATCAGCCCCATAAATCTCCCGGGCAATAGTTTCTATCTTATCTATGACCGGCTGATCCCATTGGTAAAGTGGTTTAAAATCATCATGGACGTTTTCTATATTTTCTACTACTGCATGAGCCAAATCACGTGTACCTTCACCACCTTCAGCCCATTCTTTAGCTACCACAGCCTTAACACCAAGTTCGGCACATTTTTGCTGAACGAATTGGATTTCTTCTTCAGTATCAGAGGCAAAATGATTGATGGCTACAACCGGTGTAATACCAAATTTTTTAATGTTTTCGATATGTTTTTCCAGGTTAGCAAATCCTTTGGAAACTCTATCAATATCCGGGGTATTGTATTCAGCTGATTTGGCACCACCATGATGTCTTAAAGCTCGTATGGTAGCAACTATAACAACTGCTTTAGGCGCTAAACCTCCTGATACACATTTGATATCCAAAAATTTCTCTGCACCCAAATCTGCCCCAAAACCGGCTTCTGTAACCACATAATCCGCCAATGATAAGCCCATTTTTGTTGCTATGATTGAGTTTGTCCCTTGAGCTATGTTTGCAAAAGGTCCACCGTGGATAATCGCCGGATTATTCTCTAAGGTTTGCACCAAATTAGGTTTGATGGCATCTTTAAGCAGAATTGCCATAGCATTTTCAGCTTTTAAATCACGGGCATAAATAGGTTTCTTCTCATAGGTAAACCCAATAAAGATATTACCCAAACGGCGTTTTAAATCTTCAAAATTTTCAGCCAGACACAAGATTGCCATGACCTCAGAAGCCGGTGTAATGTTAAAACCGTCTTCTCTGGGAACTCCGTTGAGTCTACCGCCTAAGCCGATGACTACATTACGCAAGGATCGGTCATTCATATCCATGACCCGTTTCCATTCTATGGTTCTGGGATCCAATCCCAATGCACCACCTTTGCGATGTAGATTATTATCAATAATAGCCGACAACAGATTGTTGGCTTTTTCAATAGCCGAAAAATCACCGGTAAAATGCAAGTTAATATCTTCCATAGGCACTACCTGAGCATAACCTCCACCGGCAGCCCCACCTTTGATACCAAAAACAGGCCCCAATGACGGCTCACGTAAAACCACAACCGCCTTTTTACCTATTTTATTTAAACCATCATTAAGCCCTACAGAAACCGTGGTTTTACCTTCACCGGCCGGCGTAGGTGTAATGGCCGTTACCAAAATAAGGTTTGATTTTTTCTGTTGTTCTTCATTGTGCAAATACAACGGCAACTTAGCTTTATACTTACCATATAATTCAACATCATCAGGGTCTACACCCAACTGTTCAGCTATTTTTACAACAGGTTTCATGACAGCCTGCTGCGCTATTTCAATATCTTCTAAGTATTTCATCGGTTTAGTGTGTTTATTTATTAATACTCACCTCATCATAGATTTACAACTAAAATGAGGTGTTAATTAACCATTATGTTATCATCATAAATTGAAGGTGCAAACATAAAAAAATCCGATGCTTTTCACATCGGATTTTTACAGTAGTCTGTTATTTTTATGATTTAATTCTCATATTAAAGAATGAACGATAGACAAAATACAAGGCTACAGCCAGAAAAACATAGCCTACATAGTGTGCAAATTCTCTAAAATGAACAGATATAGCTATTTCCATAGCCAATAAACCAAACAATGTGGTAAACTTAATAATAGGATTCAAAGCCACTGATGAGGTGTCTTTAAACGGATCTCCTACAGTGTCCCCTACCACTGAAGCTGCATGCAGATCAGTGCCTTTTTCTTTCATATCCACTTCTATGACTTTTTTGGCATTATCCCAGGCTCCACCGGCATTAGCCATAAAAATAGCCTGATACAATCCGAAGAAAGCAATGGAAATCAAATAACTGACAAATAGAGATACCGGTTTGGCAAATTGCAATTTATCAGCTTCACTCATCGTATCTTCAAGTCCTGTAGGTGCTGACAAAAAGGCAAATGCCAAGGCAAATGAAAATACTGCAATAAAGATATTGAGCATTCCTTTTTGAGCATAAGTCGTACAGATTTGAACCACTTCACGGGATTTTTCCACATCGGCTTTTTTGGGTGCATTGGGATCAAGGTTTATATGGTCTTTGATATAGGCTACTGCACGGCTTGCTCCCGTAGAAACCGCCTGAATAGAGGCTCCTGAGAACCAGTAAATAACCGCACCACCCAATAAGAAACCAAAAATAGAATACGGGTTGAGTAGATTCAATACCATTTCCGGAGCTATTCCCAGTGAATGCTGAATGACCAAAATCAATGAGAATATCATCGTTGTCGCTCCTACGACCGCTGTACCGATTAATACCGGTTTTGCCGTAGCTTTAAACGTATTTCCCGCACCGTCATTAGCTTCCAGATAATGTTTGGATTTTTCAAAGTCAGGCGTGAACCCAAAATTTTGTTCGATATCTTTTTCTATACCGGGCAACTCTTCTATCAATGAAAGGCGACCAAACCAAAGGCAAAGATGGACGGATAAATCATTAATTCACCCAAACCGAAAGTAGAAGCGTAATAAGCCACGCCCATCAATAAAAAGAAAACCATACCTTTCCAGAATGCACTAAAGTTACCGGATACTAACCCTGCCAAGATATTCAAAGAGGCACCACCTTTTTTGGAAGCTTCCACGACTTCGTCCACGTGAGCAGATTTAGGACTAGTGAATATTTTGGTAAATTCAGGAATTAATGCTGCTCCAAGTGTACCGGCACTGATGATGATCGATAAGGTTATCCAAAGGTTCTGACCCAGATCAGCTATTAATAAATAACTGACGATAAAGGTCACGATAATAGACAAAATAGATGTAATCCATACCAAACTGGTCAATGGTTTTTCAAAGTCCAGATCATCTACATTGGCATATTTTGAATTACTGATGGCTCCATTGATATAATAAGAAACAATAGACGTAATAATCATCAATATACGCATAACAAAAATCCAAACGAGCAGTTGGGTTTGTAGTGCAGTGTCTGTAATCGCTAATAAAATAAAAGAGATTAACGCTACACCGGTTACCCCATAGGTTTCAAAACCATCGGCTGTTGGTCCTACCGAATCACCGGCATTGTCCCCCACACAGTCTGCA
>PDWI01003248.1_pt1 | contig 23109 bp, 22 predicted proteins | sample 1430891 | NCBI WGS metagenome assembly PDWI01 (sample SAMN01162508, study PRJNA174530) | Oral metagenome, whole genome shotgun sequencing project. | biome: Marine environment; feature: Marine mammal; material: Swab sample of the gingival sulcus; isolation source: swab sample of gingival sulcus... | reverse complement strand
TTGAGGATTAAAACAGGTCCAGCAACGCAGCAGATGTGCCGCTATTGCAAGCCGACGCCCCGTGGTAAACAGGTCCGGCAACGCAGTAGATGTGCCGCTATTGCAAGCCGACGCGCCGTGCACAACAGGGTCGGCAACGAAGTGGGTACTGCTAGCGCAAGCTGGCGCGCCGTGGATTACTCGGCCTTGAATGTTCCGCTTTTGCCGCCACTTTTGAAGACCAGCCGGCAATCGTCGATAACGATATCCTTTTGAACGGCCTTGCACATGTCGTAAATTGTGGCCGCTGCGATTTGAGTAGCGACAAGGGCTTCCATCTCCACACCGGTCTTGTAGGTGGTGCGGACTTCAGACTCCAACTCAATGGTGGAATCTTCGTCAATAATAGTAAAACGGATATCCACATAACTGACAGGCAAAGGATGGCACATGGGAATGAGGTCGGCGGTCCGCTTGGCCGCCTGGATCCCGGCGATTTTGGCCGTAGTCAACACATCGCCCTTGGGCAAGGCATTTTCCTTGAGCAGATTCAACGTATTGGGGGCAAGACGAACCGAGCATTGCACAATGGCTGTGCGCTGACTGTCGTTTTTGGCAGAGACATCGACCATGCGAGCATTGCCGTTGCTATCCAGATGCGAAAAACCATCTGCCACGCCTATTCTCCCATGACCTTATCTTTGGCTTTTTTGAAAAAACCTTTGGCCTTAGTGGCCAACTTTCCAGCCTCAATTTCCGCAAACTCCCGCAACAATTCTTCCTGTTTGGAATTAAGATGTACCGGTGTTTTCACCTTGATTTCAACCAGCAAGTCACCATTATGGGCACTGCCCAAATGCGGAAGACCGAGCCCCCTTAGACGAAAGACTTCACCGCTTTGCGTCCCCTTGGGAATATCAAGCTCAACCGGTTCATCCAAGGTCGGCACCTCAAGACGATGGCCGAGAGCCGCTTCAATAAAGGAAATGTCCCGGCTAATGATCAGACTCTGGCCTTCTCGCTCAAAGACCTTGTCGGGCTCAACGCCAATGACGACGTACAAATCACCAGGAGGCCCGCCATTCAAGCCAGCCTCGCCTTCACCGCGAAGCCGTAACCGTGAATTATTATCCACACCAGCAGGAATCCTGACTTTAAGATCCTTGTCCCGCACAACACTTCCACGCCCCATGCAATCATCACAAGGATCAGTGATAATCCGACCGGCACCATGACAATGCGGACAGGTCACCTGAATACGAAAAAAGCCTTGAGACTGCTGCATGGAGCCGGACCCGCCGCATTGCGGACAGGAATCGGGCTGCGTTCCGGCAGCAGCACCGGAACCGTGGCAGGTGTCACATTTTTGCTCAACAGGAATGGTAATATCCACTTCCGCGCCTTTGGCGGCCTCACGGAAACTGATAGTGAGGTTATAGCGCAGATCAGCACCTGGGCGGGGGCGACGGGTTGCTCCTCTGCCGCCAGCCGAAAACCCGAACACTTCACCGAAGATATCACTGAACGCACCAAAAATATCTTCGTTACTGGAAAATCCAGAAAAACCGTTGCCGTTCACACCCTCGTGCCCAAAGCGATCATAGGCCTGACGTTTTCCGTCATTTCTAAGAATTTCATAGGCCTCAGCAGCTTCCTTGAATTTCTGTTCAGCACCGGGATCCTGATTCCGGTCCGGATGATATTTGAAGGCGAGTTTACGATAAGCCGATTTGATTTCGTCCTGTGACGCCTCACGAGAGACACCCAGAACTTCATAATAATCGCGTTTGGACATGACTACTTATCAGCATCCTCTAAACCGACAGCAACCTTCGCCTCAGCAAGGGGCTGATCGGGAATGATCTTCCCCGCAGCGATCTCCCGGAGCGAATTGACAACTTCTTTATTCTTGCTTTCGACGAGCGGTTCGTAGCCTTCACGATACTGCTTGACGCGTTTGATACCCATCTGCGTAATCAAAAAACGATTGCTCACCTGAGCCAGGCAATCTTCCACGGTGATACGTGCCATGATATTCTCCTTAAAAAATAAAACCAGCTATGCGCCCGATCCTGAAGAACCGGAAGGGAATATTCCCTGCAAATCCTTGAGTAGCCGACTCGAGACAGGATAATACATCCCGCCCCCACTCTTCATCCAGCACTGCCCTTGAGGCAATTTCGGATCAGCAAAAAACGTTAATTCCGTCAACATCCGACCATTCTCGCCGAAAAAGATGCAATGCATGAGCTGCACTGCGGTATCCGGCAAATTATTCAGTGGCAACGCCTCAAATTGCAATTCAGTAAATCGCCACAGGAACATGTCAATGCCCTGCACGAATTTTTTGTTGCCGAGAAAAGACCATCCGTCCGGCCCGCGCTTGACAGTATAACTGCTATCGCCATGTTTGACGGTAAAGAAGGTGACGGCCCCTAAATCAAGGCTGATCACAGAGCGACCCTGAACGTCAAAAGCACTCCTGGTCAACTGCTTGACGCTCTGGGCATCAAGCGTAAAAGGAACTGTCAGCCATGAGGACTTCCCTAAATACACTTCCGGGTTGTCGTCAATAGTATAAAAATGGACCTCTTTGGGCTCGGCCGCGCCCTCCGGCCACACCTTTACAGTCAATATAGGCAGTTGCCTGTCCACCGTAACGGGATCCAGCACCAATGTTCCTACCTTCAACAACTCCAAAGAATTAAGATACAATTTCAGCTTGGAATCCGATGCTGGCTTTCCTTTCAGATATCCCGGCAGGCTGAAAAAATACCCCTGTTTCTGTTTTTCGACCAGCCAACTGGAACCAAACGGTTGCACCAACTGAACCTTATCAACCTTATCCTGCTCGAAATTAAACACGTTGTGGTCGAGAAACTCAACAACAGGACGTTGCAATTGTTCCAACGCCTTACTGCCAAATTCATAGACAACCCCCTTATTCAGGGAGTTCCACCCATAAACGGTCCCGGCTCCATCCGATGCCATCTTGACGACCAACGGCTCGGCAGTCTCGTTGCTCGTCGTAATGATTATCTTGAGTTTCGGCCTGGCCAGGCCGTAGTCGTCAGCCCCGCCCCGGTCCAATCCACGGATAGACAAATTCGGTTCCAATTCAACCAAATATTGTAAAAAGTCTTCGACTTTAGCGGACAAGGCCCGAGCCGTGATATTCTGAGTGGAGCCCGACACCTGTGCCTCCCACATATCCCCTTCACACGTCATCATATACGTGCCCAGCGCACTCTGCACATGAATGGAACGAACACCATCAAAAGACCTGACCAGCCACGCTGAGTGGTCAAACTCTTTTTTATTGAATGAAGTGTACCAATAGCCAAAGGCGGCAATGCCCCCCAACAGGCCTATGGTCAAAAAAAATCCAATTCGCTTCAAAAAGCATCCCTCCAAAACGGGAACCACATAAAATACCAAAGAGACGAAAAATCAGTTAAGAAGCTGTTAAAAATGCCCCAACCGCACTTGCAAGTCAAGAAAGATTCATCTATCAGCACCACGGGCCAATTGGTGGCTCTGCCGGTTTGAGTGTCCTTCAATGATGTATCCCGTGCTGACAGGCGCATCCTTTACCGTGCGGCAGCCGAGAGCGAAGCGGAACTGACGCGGCTCGTCCCTTTGATGCTTTTTGGCCGATCCGCCGCATGAATAATTTTTGCTTTGGCAACCTCGCACACGCGCTCTCATATGGATACAAGCACGCTTGAATCGGAAAAACCAATTTGTCCGAATGTGACACAACAGACAGGAGCCCCCATATCGGCTCAATGCAACCGCGTGGCACACTCAGGACACTCATGGGAAAAATCGGCAGGAGAAAAATATATGGGCTCGTGGGGCAAACTCACTTTTGCACAAAAAAAATGTGTATCAGCAACAGGTAAGCTCATGCAGCAGACCGAAATGGTTTCGCCGGGAGCGCGGATCGGAGTCGCCACATCCGGTGGGGTGGACAGTTTTTTGATGCTCAAAGTGCTCACCATTCGCAAGGCCATCATGCCCTTCCCGGTTGAGATTATGGCTTTGCATATCAATGCCGGATTCGACCCCCATTCACACACTGCCCTGACGGACTTTTGCGCGACGCACGGAATTGCGGCTCACATTGAACTGACAGATTTTGGCCCACGAGCCCACACTGACGAAAACAAAAGCAACTCTCCCTGTTTCTATTGTAGCATGCTTCGACGGAAACGACTCTTTGAATTGTGCAGGGACTACAACCTCACCCACCTTGCGTTTGGACACAATGCCGACGACAATGTCGTGACTTTTTTCATGAACATCCTTCAAAATGGCCGAACCGACGGCATGTCGGCCAACGAATCATTTTTTGACGGCAACCTGCAAGTCATCCGTCCCACCATGTTGCTGGACAAAAAGACGGTTATCAAGGCGGTGAATCAATGGGGGCTTCCGGTCTGGGAAAACATATGCCCCTCCAATGGACACACCAAACGAGATGAGATACATCAATGGTTACGCCAAATGTGGAAGTCTGACAAACGTATAAAAAACAACGTGTTCAATGCGGTGACACGGCAACAAGTCGACTTGACAAGCAAAAAAGTCTAAACTACGTTACCGCTTGGCGTTGAGATAGATTTTCAAAAACAACCATAACCTATTGGGAAGGCGATGCTTTTCAAAAAATACCATATTGTCGTCTTCAAAGACAAACAGGGCTCCTGCAAAAAATTTCAACTACGCGGTTGGTCTATTGTAGTACTTTTGTTGCTCATGGTCGGACTTACCGCAGGCAATGTCGTCCTGTGGAAAAAGTATGTGGCCCATACCCGAGTCGAGAAAGGGCTCTATCTGGCAGAAAAAACTGTCCAAAAACAAAAGACCCAGCTTCTCAGCCTTTCTCAAAAAATTATATCACTGCAAAAAAATCTCAGTCGTATTCGAGACTTTGACTCCAAACTGCGCGTCATGATCAACCTTGACCATGACGGAAATCAGGCCACCGCTCCCAAGGGAGGCCCTACCAACGAGAATTTCTCCAAAGGATATCTCCCCTTATACCGACAGGAACTGCTTGCGCGTAAAATGCATGAATTTCTTCGCCAGTTGAACGTTGAGGCTCGACTGGAAGAAGTCCGGCAGCAAGAAATCATGCACACCCTCCGAAACAATCAGAACATACTGGAAGCCACACCGTCCATCTGGCCCACTTCCGGCTGGATAACGTCCGGTTTTTCATGGAGAACATCGCCCTTCACAGGCAAACGGGAATTTCACAAAGGGCTGGATATTTCCGCCCCCCGAGGAACGCCAATTTACGCTCCTGCACGCGGGACGGCTACATTTACCGGTCGTGACGGTTCGTATGGTCTGTCCATCCGACTGAAACATAATGCCAGTCTTTCGACTCGCTTCGCACATCTTCACCGCATTGCCATCAAAAACGGCCAGGTTGTCACTCGCGGAGAATTGATCGGCTATGTGGGAAGCACCGGACGGAGCACTGGCCCCCATCTTCATTATGAAATTCGTCTTAATGGTGTTCCCGTCAACCCCAAACGCTACATTCTAAATTAAGAACCAAACAAGCCATGCATTCTAACAGCCCTCTTGGAATCAAGATTTCCGGGAGGGCTATTATTGTAAATTAAACATGCAACGGTAGGTGAAAATCCCAGATCGACCTGTCAGACAGCCAGATGGTTCAGGTTTTGCAAAAGAGTGAAGTATGGATATTTTCGGGTTCAATCCGGGCGATATGCTCAGCTTTCTCCTGACGCTGTTCAGAATCAGCGTTGTCCTTTTTTTGCTCCCTTTTTTCGGTAGCAACTCCATGCCCAAAACAGTGAAAGCGGCACTCGTTTTAGTACTGGCAGCAGCACTATGGCCTCAGCTCTCCTTTCCTGGAACAGAATTTCCCGGTACGGGAACCGGGCTTGCACTCATGATCTTAGGTGAAATAATTCTGGGCCTTATTTTGGGTCTCCTCGTTCTCTGCCTTTTCAGTGCGGTCCAGTTCGGCGGGCAACTCATAGGCTTCCAAATGGGATTTGCCATGGTCAACGTGGTCGACCCTATCACTGGAGTCAGCAATGCCGTGACCGCTCATTTTCTGTATATGTGCACCATGTTGACGTTTCTGGTTCTGAACGGCCACCTTGCCCTCCTCAACGCCGTCGGTATGAGTTTTGATTACATTCCTCCTGGCGGTCTTTTGATCACACCGGGGTTGGGTACGCACATCTTTGCCTTTTCCAAGCTGATATTTGTGTTGGCCATTAAGATCGCGGCACCAGTGATGGCAGCACTCTTCCTTGTCGATCTTGCTTTGGCGCTTATTTCAAGAGCGGCACCACAAATGCATGTCCTCGTGCTCGGCTTTCCCATCAAGATCAGTGTCGGATTCTTCTTTTTGGGCATAATGTTTACCATTATGTCTATTTATGTCAATGACTTCCTGCAAGAGATCGAACCACTTTTCAAGGGTATCATGACATTGGCTTCTCCCCTGGATCAATAGGAGCAAAAAACAATGCCTCAAAAAGATCCAAGTAAAACAGAAAAAGCGACAAAAAAAAGAAGAGAAAAACAGCGCAAGGAAGGGAGCGTTCCCAAAAGCGATGAGTTTTGCAAACCCATTACTCTTTTAGCGGCGTTACTGACTCTCCGTTTTCTCATCAGTTATTATCATGATCAATTTGTCGAAATATATGAATGGACTTTTCAAGAAGCCATCCACATGCAAATCGACAAATCCACTGCGTATAGCCTGTTTGTATGGGGTGTTGGGAAAATGGCGGCAATTGTCCTGCCCCTGCTTCTGGTCTTGGCAACAGTCGCTTTCGTCACCATGCGCCTTCAGGTCGGCAAGCTCTGGACGACCAAGGCAATGAAGCCGAAATTCGGTAAACTCTTCAATCTGTCAAAAGCATTTCAAAAACTGTTTATCAGCCAACAATCTGCCATCAATTTGGGGAAAAGCCTGGGAATGGCAATCGCTATCGGTATAGCTCCCTACATAGTCATCCGGCAAGAAATGCATAATTTGCTACCACTGTTTTATGCAAACACCTATGGTGTTATTTCCTACCTGCTTTCTGTGGGGTACAAAATGACATTGTACGCCCTTATTCCCATGCTTATCATTGGCATAATACATCTTTGGTACACGCGATGGAATTATGAAGAGGAAATCAAAATGACCAAAGAAGAGGTGAAGGATGAGCAAAAACAGGCAGAAGGCGACCCCACAGTAAAGGCAAAACAGAAGCAAAAAATGATGGCGATGATGACCAGTCGAATGTTTCAGGACATCCCCAAGGCAGATGTGGTCGTCACCAACCCGACGCATTTTGCCGTGGCTTTGCAATACGATGCGCTGGTTGCTCCGGCGCCGCTGGTTCTCGCCAAAGGAGTCAACCGGGTTGCTGAAAGAATTAAAGAAGTTGCAAGAGAAAACAAAATTCCTATCGAAGCGAACCCTCCCTTGGCACGGGCTTTGTATAAACAGGTAGAAATCGGGGAAACCATCCCGGAAGAATTGTTTCAGGCAGTAGCTGCCATCTTAGCAAAACTCGATAAATTCAAGAAAAGCTAACGGTTAAGAGAAGAGACAATTCCTTCCGGCAACCAATAAACGTCGCCAAAGAGGTGTCAAAAACATGTCTCAATCTCAAAGCGCTCCACTCACTCCCAAGATTGATTATCAAAAATTCGCCAAACAGGGCGATATCCTCCTCGCCGGCGGTGTGGTGACCATCCTTTTCGTGATGCTCATTCCGCTTCCCACTTTTTTCATTGACTTCATGTTGACTGTCAGTATCTCACTGGGCCTTGTCGTTTTGGTTACTTCCATGTTCATGACATCGCCTCTTGAATTTTCCATTTTTCCGACATTGCTTCTTGTCACCACGTTGCTCCGCTTGGCACTCAATGTTGCGACAACTCGGGCCATCCTCCTGCACGGCGATGAAGGGACAGACGCGGCAGGTTCAGTTATCCAGAGTTTTGGTGAATTTGTTGTCGGTGGCAATTACGTCATCGGTATTGTCATTTTCCTTATCCTTTTCCTGCTCAACAAAAAGGTCATCGTCACTGGTACAACCCGTATCGCGGAAGTCGCAGCCAGGTTCACTCTGGATGCCATGCCCGGTAAACAGATGGCTGTTGAGGCAGACCTCAATGCAGGACTTATCACCGAAGAACAGGCCACGGAACAACGTGAACACATGCGCCGTGAAGCCGATTTTTATGGGGCAATGGACGGTGCGGGGAAATTTGTTTCAGGAGATGTCAACGCAGGCTTCATAATCACCTGCATCAACATCATCGGCGGTTTTCTTATTGGGGTAATTCAAAAAGACATGGAGTGGGTGGATGCGGCGCATACCTACACCCTGCTCACCATCGGTGACGGTTTGGTGGCAACCATTCCTTCATTGATCATCTCCACCTCGGCCGGTATCATTGTTTCCCGTGCCGCAGCTGAAGCAAAGATGGGCGAAGAGTTCATCGGTCAGCTTTCTTTCCACCACAGGGCACTCAAACTCGTCGCTGGCATACTCCTTATCTTTGCCATCGTTCCGGGTATGCCCACGCTTCCGTTCCTCCTCCTCGCCGCTATCACTTTTACCGTCGGCACGCTTTCAGCCAAGCACATCAACCTTGCCCAAGCTAATGAAGCTGACGCTGAGGCAGGTGTCGGGACGGATGCAGCGACTCTCGACACGCCAGAAGAAGTGCAGGCTCTGCTTCCTCTCGATCAACTGGAACTGGAAGTCGGTTACGGCCTCATCCCACTCGTCGATGAAGAACAAAACGGCAATCTGCTTTCCCGTATTCGATCCATCCGGCGTCAATTTGCACTGGACATGGGAGTCGTCGTTCCGTCGCTCCACCTTCGGGACAATCTGCAACTCAAACCCGGCGAATACCGCGTTGTTATCAAGGGTAATCCTGTGGCTCAGGCCGAACTGCTCATCGACCATTATCTCGCCATGGATCCGGGTGACGCCAAGCATCGCATTGAAGGCGTCGAAACCGTGGAACCCGCATTCAACCTCCCTGCTGTCTGGATTCCAGAAGCACAAAAGGAAGAAGCTATGCTGGCAGGCTACACCGTTGTCGATCCGTCCACGGTCATCGCCACCCATATCACGGAGGTCTTCCGACGCAATCTGCACGAATTTCTTGGACGCCAGGAAACGCAGGAATTGCTGGACAACCTTGCCAAACGTGCTCCCAAGGCCGTTGAAAGCCTTGTCCCGGCAGTCCTCAGCCTCGGCGGCGTGCAAAAGGTGTTGCAATCTCTGGTGGAAGAAAATGTTTCCATCCGCGACTTACTCACGATTGTGGAAACTTTGGCAGACTACGCTGTCGCAACACAGGATACGACGCAACTCACCGAGTTCGTCCGCGCCAAGATGGGGCGCACCATCGTCAAGCCGTATTTGGGCGAAGAGGGAGTACTTCCCATCATTACACTCAATCCCCAAATTGACGATATCCTGTCCGGTGCCATGCGTCCTGCCGAGCAGGGAGGCTACCTGGCTCTTGAGCCCGGCATGGCTCAGCAGATCATTCAAGCCATCAACAACGCCAGCGAAGCCGCCATGATTTCCGACGGCACCCCGATTCTATTGGTCAATCCGCAAATAAGAAGTCAGTTGGCCCAACTCCTCAACAGGTTTATCCCGACCCTGCCTGTCATTTCTCAGGCAGAGATTCCCTCTGACGTTAAAATTCAATCGGCTGCAACCGTGGAACTGTAGGAAGTAACTCATGAGAATGAAAACGTTTCGAGCCGCCAACTCCACTGCGGCTTTTGCTCAAGTCAAGGCAGACCTCGGCGAAGACGCTGTCATCCTGTCCAACAAAACCATCACGGAAAACGGCGCAAAATGCTGCGAGATCGTGGCGGCTGTAGAATCCACACCTGTCAAAAAAATGGCAGCAACACAACAGACGCGCGAAACCGTTATCGAAGATGCTCTGGACTCTGCCGTGGGATGGCAACGGGAATGGAGTCAGATCAAAGGCCAGATCATGCAGTTGATGAAGCCACAGATGGATATGAATGTCCTTACTCCCAGGCAACGGCTTGCCATGGAATACCTTGAACGGGAAGATGTCGACGGCAAAGTCTTGGCAAAGTTGTTTTGCCAGTTGCGCGACAATGAACGCCTTTCCATTATTTCGGCCCTGGAGTCTCTCATCGACGTGACGCCTTTTAAGGCGACCAGTCAATTCCCAAAAATCCAGGCATTTGCCGGTCCCGGCGGGGCCGGAAAAACCTCCAGTCTGGTGCGGCTTGCCCTGCGTGAGAAAAAGGCCATGCCAGATGCACGAATCTGCCTGGCAACGGCAGACGGTGGACGCGGCAAGGGGCGTCTTGTGCTCAAGCATTATGCAGAACTTTCAGGATTGACATTTCGTGAGATCATCACCAAAGAAGATTTTGAGAGCTTACAAAATGAAGCCAGTCAATTCGACCTGATTTTTATCGATCTTCCGGGCCTTCCCGGCCAAACAACCCTGGAAGAATGGACCACTTTGTACGGGCTGTCAGGGTGTGACGATCTCGCCATTCACCTCGTTCTCAACCCCTATTATTCCACCGCTCAATTTGAGAAATTCATTGAGAAATATAAAAGTAAACAACTTGCAAGCGTTATCTGGACGAAACTTGACGAAGCCTGTACATTCGGCTCAATACTGAACATGGCATTCACCTGTGGGTTGCCGGTTTCTGCATTGTCGTATGGCCCCGGCCTTAAAAACAGCATCGCTCCGGCCACCAAGGAAATGATCTGGCGGCTATTATTCATGCGCAAGTTGCCTGGCGGCAACATTCAACCTTAAGGAGAAAACATAAAGCCATGACTTCCAATTCGCCAATGGTACTCTCCGTCACATCCGGCAAGGGTGGTGTCGGGAAAACAAATATGTCTGTCAATCTGGCCTACTCCTTGAGCAAGGCCGGGAAAAAGGTGGTTCTGCTCGATGCCGACCTTGGTCTTGCTAATGTCGATGTCATTCTCGGACTCGCTCCGAAATACAATCTATTCCACCTCTTTCATGAGGACACGACGCTGGACAAAATCTTGTATGACACACCCTATGGGTTCAAAATTTTGCCAGCCTCTTCGGGTGTTAGCGATATGGTCAATCTTGACAAGGGCCAAAAACTCGACCTGCTTGATGCAATGGACACGCTGGAAGACGATCTGGATTATCTTATCGTCGACACCGGTGCAGGCATCAACGACAATGTTCTCTATTTCAATCTTGCCGTACAGGAACGGCTTTTGATCATAACGCCGGAACCAACCTCACTGACAGATGCATACGCACTTATCAAGGTACTTAAACTACAGCATGGCGTGGAACGTTTCCGCGTTCTCGTCAACATGGTAAAAGACAGGAAGACGGCCAACGATGTTTATATCAAGTTGCTCAATGCATGTGATAACTTCCTTGATGGCATTTCCTTAAATCTGGTCGACTTTATTCCCTTTGACCCCAATGTCCGCAATTCGGTTATCGCCCAAACGCCGTTTTGCCATAAATTTCCCAAGACACCGGCTAGCGTCGCAATTGGACAAACTGCTCAAAAACTGAATGCATGGCAAGTAGCCCCCAACACAGATGGCAATATTAAATTTTTCTGGAAGAAGCTCCTCTTCCATGAACAATCCGTGGCGTGAGTTGGAAAAGGGCGCCAAAGGCTGGAACGATTTCTCTTCACGTGACCGCGAAGAAATCGTCCGCTTTTACGCACCCAAAATCCGCATACTTGCCCTCCGTCTCAAAGCGAAGCTCCCGCAAAGTGTTGAGTTAAATGAACTCATCAGTGCGGGGAGCCTCGGTTTGCTTGATGCTCTCGGTAAATTCAATCCAGAACTGGGAATCAAATTCGACACCTATTCCGAGAACCGGATAAAAGGTGCCATGTTGGACGAGCTTCGCCGCATGGACTGGTTTTCACGAAGCCTCAGACAAAAAGTCAAGGTCATTGAAGATGCCCAACGCCAAATTGAGTATCAAACCGGCGCACCTGCGACCGCTGACCAACTTCAAGAACACACGGGAATGACAGAAAAAGAAGTCCAGCAAGGATTGGAAGCGCTGGGCAATCAAATGTGCCTCAGCCTGGACAACTTCCACGAAAACCTCATCGGCGGCAAAAGCCAGACGGAAGACGAACCTTTCCAATCAACAGCCTTTCAAGAAATTGTTGACAAAGTAGCGAATCTCATTGAGGAATTGACTCCACGAGAAAAATTGGTCATATCTTTATACTACGGTGAGGAGCTAAATATGAAGGAGACAGCTGACGTTATGGACATAACCGAAGGACGAGTTTCTCAACTTCACACCCAAGCTCTTATAAAATTAAGAAAAACGTTCAAAGCTCGCTATGAAAGCGAGTAGACAAACAAAGATAAGGGGGCAATCCATGAGTTATGATAAAAATATGCGGGTTCTTGTCGTTGATGATTTTTCAACCATGCGTAAAATCGTTAAAAATATCCTGCGTCAGCTTGGTTTTACCAATATTGTTGAAGCGGATGACGGTTCGACAGCATGGGAAGTACTCAACAAAGACAACATAGAGTTTATCGTTTCGGACTGGAACATGCCTACCATGTCTGGCATTGACCTTCTGCGCAAAGTGCGAGCCAGCGAAGAATATGCGGACATCCCATTCCTGATGGTTACCGCTGAGGCACAGCAGGAGAATATCATTGAAGCCGTTCAGGCCAAAGTGTCCAATTACATCGTTAAACCGTTCACCCCTGAAACGTTGGCCCAGAAGATCGATAAAATCTTCGCGTAGCCGACTAGGCAAACAATATGGTCTTTCTTGTCCCGGATGACTCTGATGATTTGACCGAAAATGAATTCGGTGATTCCGGGGAGTCCGAGCAACCAAAGGCGCAACTGGACAATACCGAGACAAACAAGGCCGCCCAGAAGGTTGACCTTGACCTTGACGACGCTCCATTCCTTGAAGAAGAGGAAGAGGAAGAAGAACTTGTTTTTGAAGAGGAAGTAACGCCCCTTCTGGATGAGGCTGACAAAAAGACCGAATCCGGCCTCAAGGCACTTCTTAAAAATAAGATTTTTCTCCTCTTCTCCGGTATTGTTCTTCTTCTCATTGCCATTATCATATTCCTGCTCCTTCGGGAGCCAGAAACACCACCTCCCCCGCCACCTGCCCCCGTAGAACCGAAACAGACAGAAGAGACTGAAGAGGCTCCAAAGGCACCAGAGATATTGATCCGACTGGACCCATTCCTTATTGAGCAAAGGGATAAAGACAATAAAATCCGCTTTCTGGATATCCGTATTGTGGTTATTACCACCAATGACAGTTTGGCAAGGCTCTTCAAACAAGAGACCTATACTATTAGAAATGCCTTGTATTACTATATGAAGAATAAGGATTTGCATTTTTTGTCCGATAAGAACAACAGTGACAGGCTAAAAAAGGAACTACTGGCGATAATTAATCAGTACATGGGTTATGGGCAGTTCGATACATTGTTATTCGAACAATACCTTGTGAGGTAGGCCATGAGCACGACACCGTTGGATCTTCCAACTCTCATAGCGCAAATGCCACATGTTGCGAAGATTACACAGGCAGACAGGTCGGCACCGGAAGTACAAAAACAACTTTTTGGACCGCTTATTCAGGAACAACTGCGAAAAAAAGAAGGAACGGTTCAACAGGTTAACAAAAAGGAACGCACCTCTTCCGTTGACCGAGACGGCCAACAACAGCAAAAACAACAGATGCAAAAGAAAAAGAAACGCCAGGAAAAGGATGTCGACGACGAGGCTGAAACCGGGTACTCCGACCCTTCCCCCTGGGCGGGGAATATTGTCAACATGAAGATATAACGGTCTTGCGGGGAATTGATTACTTTTGAGTAAGCAGGGTATTTTTATCTATCCCCCTAGAGTCATCAACACTTCTAACCCTTCGAGCATTGTATGTCAGACACTCTACTCATACTCTTCACCATAAGCGAAGTCGTCCTGCTTGCAATCGTGGTCATGTTCTTTCTACGTCTCAAAAAATCCGAGACACTCCTGTCCGGCCTGCAAACCCGACAGGAAGAATTTATCAAACGCCTGCAATTCAACACCCAACTCGAAAACGAATTGGTGGCAACCTTTGAACAACGACAGCAGGAACTGGTCACTCTCAACGAAAAACTCGAAGCCCGCTCCAAAGAACTTCGCAAACTGATCAACCAGGCCGATGATTTCTGCAAATCCCCCCAATTCATGCGCGAACTGATTATCAAAGGACACCGGGCAGGCAAATCTCCGGTTCAACTTGCCAAATCCACGGGACTTAGCTTTGAAGAAGTTGAACTGATCATAGATCAGGCATAATTATGCGTATCCGAGATTCCGGTTTTGGCTTTTTGGGTTTTGGAGGGGGCGGCAGTCGTTCCGATGCGTTCAAAAAGGGGCGGCGTCCGGGCCAAAAGGTTCGCGGTAAACTCTTAAAATGGATTTCCGACGACATGGCATGGGTCGAAATTGACGGCCATAAATTGCTCGCCCAACTTCAATCCAAACCTCCTGTCGGCTCTCACCTCACGTTCATCATTAACCAACTTCACCCAAAGATACTTTTGAAAGAGGTCTTCGGAGTCTCTCGCGGCGAAACAGAGACACTTTCATTTGCCAGAAATTTTGAATCCGCAAGAACCCTCTTTGAAAACCAATTCCGTCCACACATCTCCACTTTTAAGGATAAAGACCCGGCACACTGGAAACAGCATTTTCTCTTTCTTCTCAAAAGCAACAACAAACTCTTGTCCACCTATCTGGATACAGCTCGCAGCCTACAAGCCTTCAGCGAATCACGACAAGCATCAAAACAGGAATACCCTTTCTACGCGCCATGGCTCATCCCTCCCTCAAGACGCCAATTGGGGATTCTCCGCCCTCAAGCCGCCCACAGCACGCTGACTGAATCCATTGTTGAATTTGATCTTGAAAAGCTCGGCATGGTCCGCGCCGAATTTCTCTTCCAAAACCCCCAAATCAGCTACAGGCTAAAACTTCAACATCCGTCCAAAATCAAAACATTACAACAGCATCTCCTCAATATGCTTGGTGAACAAGCCCAATGCCTGGGCGTCGGCCCTCTTCCACAACGAGAACACGGCGGTATTCTGGCAGAACTGATGGTCACGTCCTCAGGTTTAAGATAAAAATATAATTTCTTGCCTTTCGTGATGAAAATAGTGGTCTTGCGTTCGCCAAAGGTTGATGCACGACGCAAGGCCTCTTTGGAAAAACCCCATGCGATGCAACAGGCTTAAATGACAAAAATCGCCTATCGTAGCTAAAAAACTTCGACACAACATCTTATTTCTTCAGCGATAATCCATTATTTTTCCAGTCAATAATGCCATTATTCAAATGCCAGACCCGCTTGAAGCCAAGCTTTTCCATAATTCTAAGAGCGGACCGGCTACGGTTTCCGCTGCGGCAGTAGACAAGATACTGTGCGTTCCTATCCAGTTCGCTGATCTGCTGCTCAAAATGCCCCCCCAGATAATCAATATTGATTGCACCGGGAATGTGCCCCTGCTGAAATTCTTTGGACGTACGGATATCCAGTATGGAAACATCCTTGTTCTCACGCAGATGCATCTGGGCTTCCAAGGCCTGAACATTCTGAAATCCTTCGGGAACAGCTGGTCCGACGTTGAAGTAAAAGACCATCCCGAACACAAACAAAAGAGCTATGGGAGCAAATATCTTCTTATTCATGGGGTATCCTTGCTATACAAAAAAGAGTTCATTCATATATGTTTTTTTGCCAGATCAATGTCGATAGTGGTAATTTTCATTGGACTCGCTCCTTAGGTTTGAGCTTGCCCGTTGTGTACAAGCTGGTAGCAACCTCAGCTGACCCCGATAAAAAGCCAAAAGGCTTATCAAAGAGCGGATCCATCCCATTACCGTAAACAAACTTTTATCGGTTCATCCGATAAAAGCATACTTTTCAATCATGCCTCTCGCGCCGACAGACGCATCCTTATGCCGCGCGTCAGCCAGGAGCGAAGCGGACGGCTGACGCGAAGCGAGCGCGGCTCGTCCCTTCCGCCCTTCTCCGCAAATCAAACGTGTGAACAATTTTTTATTTTGGCTACTTTGTAGCCAAAGCTGGCCGGTTCAAGAGGCACGGGAGGAACAAACAACCGTCCGCTCCCGACCGACGCGCAGTAGCTAGATGTGCCTGTCGGCGCAAGAGATATGATTGAAGGTACACGCAAACGGATGCGGCCCAAAGAGGCCGCACCCGGACAAATGCGGCCTCCAATTTTATATGGCCTCAAAAGACATTCAACCGAGTAACTCGTTGACTTTTCTCATTATCTCAAAAGCATCACCAACGTACAACACATCGCACTTGCCCTGCGCCCAACCGCAACTGGCATCGGTATTGATAGCACGACGCTCCTGAATAAAACGCCAGCCGACAACATGCGGTTCTTCGCCATGGCAGCAGGAGGCAAGCCCCTTGGCATGACGGGGCGACGAGCCAGTCTGACCGACCTGATGCATATGTGTCAGGAAAGAAATAACCTCACCCTCTTCACCGGAAATGTCTACCAACGACTTGGAAGAACCGATGGAGCACTGGGTTTTGGTCATGAATGAAGCAATGATTTCTTCGGCTTCGGGGACATGGGTTATGCCGTCAGCCTGCTTCTTCATCCAGCCCGCACCGGTAACAAACAGCAACTCGGCATCAGGACGAATGGTCTGTGCATCTTCGGATACGCACTCCATGCCGCACATTTTGGTACGAACACCGGAAATGTCAGCAGTCACGGCCTCGACTTCGGCAGAGCCGCCCCCTTCAAACGGCAGGGCGCAGCCGGAGTCCAGCGTCATAATCCACGGACGTTCCTCACGGGTAATGGTTCCCTCCATGCGCTGACGATAAAACCAACGCTTTGCAACCGGTTTACCCTCCACGGCTTCAAGGCTGGACAAATGCGTGTCCACCCGTCCACCCAACCGAACAGCCAGGCCGGGAAGAGCACGATTATAGCGAGAAGAGGCCGGGGCGACCACAATTTCAGCATCCACAGTTTTTGCAATGGCTTCGACCGCAGCAAGGTCCGTCGAATAGATGCCTTCAGTGAACTCAGGCCCGGTGACGGCATAGAATTTCCCGCCACAGGCAGCTATGGAATCAGCGGCAGCGGCAACATCGGCCCCGACCAGCCCGACAGCCAGTTCCGCCCCCATGCCTTCAGCCAAATCCCTGGCGGCAGTCAGGGTCTCCAAAGCCAACTTGCTCAAAACGCCATCACATTCCGTATGCGTAATATAAAGAACTTTGCTCATGTATATTTCCCCCTACCCCTTCAGCCACGCAACAATTTCTTTTGCCATTTCCTCAACAGGCGTATCCTTGACAATGCGGGTCTCACGACGCTGTTGCGGCACTTCCACACCGACAAATTTCAGCGTGGTTCCACTCAGATCAGCAGGCTTTGCCTGTTGTAAGGCTGGCATGTTTTTCTGCATGTTTTGCATACCGATCTGCGGATTGTTCGGCGGTTCGGGAAGTTCTCCGGTCGCCCACCCCATGACAACAGGCGCACCATCGACCATGGACTTCTGATAGGCACCTCCTTCGATGCGCTCCAGGATTTCGAGGGTTCCGTCAGCCCCGACAGTCACCTTGTCCACCCCCTGAAACTGCTCTGTCACGCCCTGCATCTCACCGACCATTTGCATAACAGCCCCCGACCCTCTGGAGGCGGACTGCCAACCGCCGAACAACAACATTTTCGATTTATCCAAACCGGCTATACCGTCAATGGTGTCAGACAAAACCTGTGCGGTTTCATAGCTGTCAGTGAAGCCGGAGGCAGAGCCATCGGCCACGACCAATTGGAACGGGGCTTTCTGGGAAACAGCCATCATGACCTGCTGCAATTTGGCCTTGGGTCCAAGGGCAACAAGCCAGACCTGACTACCGGGATTTTGTGCTGCCAGATTGGCAGCCTCATACAATGCGTGCCCTGCCCATGGATCCAAAACGGCCGGGAGCATCATTTCGTTTTGCAAGGCAGGACCATGAGACGTGTCCTGAGGGGCGAGCGTCTGAAGCGGATCCGGTACGATGGAACCACAGACCACAATATGAAAATCTGTGCTCATGCTATATTTCTCCTTGAAGTTATGCCATCCCGTTATACGAATAACGCGAATATCGTCAACAAACGCCGTAATTCAACGGCTTTCTATTCCCTCTTTGTATCCTAATTTTCCGCAGAATGCAGCCCTCCCGCACCACCACGAAACGTGACGTTTGTCCGTTCCGGGTCTTGGTGGTTATCCTTACTGCAATTCCAGAGACATGCTCCACAGTGCACACATTTTTCCCGATCAAAGAGCGGAGTGCCGCCATCAGGATTGGTATAAATGGCCTGTCCCGAACAGGCCTCTATACAGACTTGTTCACGACAGGATTCACAAACCTTCGGGTCAGCAAACCGTACATGATCGGCATATCCGGGATTGGCCTGAACTTTACCGCCCATAAGAAGCGCATCCTGATGGGAAACAAGCAATGTCCCGTCCAAAGGAATTTCAGGCCAACCAACACGATCCATAAGCGCATCGTGCAAGCTGGTTCCCTTCTTGGCACATTCAGCACGGATTTCCTGAATTTCCACCTCCGGAATGTACCCCTTGTAGTAGGCTTCAATCGTCGGAAACCGGTCTTGTGGCTTGACAGCATCACCCGGCACGTTGAAAAGGCCATTGGTCAAACCGGTCAACCCCATCCCAAGAAATCCCCTGACCACACCTTTAGTAAAGCCATCACGGGACTTTTCCGCAACTCTGGCCTCTTCTTCAACCCATGAGCGGCGGCGACGCGCAACATAGGTGGCTTCCAGATTTTCCTTGGTAAACTCCTTACCTTCCCGCAAGAGTTCCAACACCGATTCTCCCAACTGCACGCCGGTCTCCCATGCTTCATCGACCCCGGAACCGGTCAACAGGTTGGTAGAGCCAGACCCTTCACCGATGCGGGCAAAACCGTCGCCGCACAAAAACGGCTCACCGCGCCTGCCGGATTCGGCCAGTGATTTGGCCCCCCACGAACGCATGGAGCCCCCTTCAAGACGCTTCCAAAGATAGGGATGCAGCATCCAGTGCTGCATGTAGCGATAGGCGGTACGTACCGGATTATCAAACCACGAAGGCACAAAGATACCCATGGATGCGACATTGCCGGGATAGACATACACAAATCCAAAAATCTCTGGCTCAGGATATCCAATGGTGTGCAACACCATACCTGGCTGCCAGTCGCAACATTCAGGCAACTCCACCACACATTTCATGCCCACAGCCCACTCACGCTGATGATTCCCTTCGGGTAGCCCCAGTTTGCGGTCAAGATATCGGCCGACAGGACCGACAGGACCATCGGCAATCACCGTCAACGCGGCCTTCATATCCATGCCGGGCATGAATCCGGCGGTGGGCGTGCCGTCTTTTTCCACCCCCTGATCCGCCATCCGTACCCCCGTGACGGCATCGCCATCCATCAAGGGTTCGGCAACCGGACTTGACGGCCAGATCTGCGCCATGCCAGTTCCCATCAGATTGCCGCCAACCCACTGATTAAACTGGCCTATCGAAAAGACCAATCCTGGATGTTTTTCAAGAAACGGCGGGATGTAAGGCAATTCATAGGCATCATTTTTCATGAACTTGCCCAGCACCTTGTCTGCGATTTTGAATACTCTGGAACGGCGGCTTGCGCCATGCGGGTCACGCAGATATAAAATTTTTTCTTCCGTCACTTCATGGGCCATGGGAATCTGTGAAAGATCAAGATCGGGAAAGGTTGCCGTAATGGAACGTCCCCTGGTGACAACCCCGGACACACCGAACCCGATATCATCAGCCCGTTCATAGCAAATAACCTGCGGCGGCATACCGGGCATGACTTTTGAGTCTGCCACAGGAGTCCCGTCCTCGTTCATCAACCCCCGTGTCAACGTTGTTAAAAAGCCGCCTGCGGCCGGTCCGAACCCGACACAGACAATATCAGTCTCCATTTCCACACGGGGAGTCTGATCACTCATTTCGCCTCCGAAAATCCTGACAGAAATTGTAAAAGAAGCAAAAAACAAGAGAAGAACACCACCGTTCCTCCCTCGTTCCTCTTGCAATTAACCGATAGGGTAATCCAATGCTTCGGGGATCATGACTCCCGCCAAGGCATTGCCGGCTCGATCTTTGGCCAAACGCGCACCTGCCATGCGCATATCAACGTTGCTCTTCAGTGCAACAAATTCCTTGAGGTCATCACAAGAGGATTCGCCCGTGTATTCATTGAAACCGTAGACCAACTCGGTGCAAATCCGCGAGACTTCACCAGCTACACGAGCCGCCTGTACATGACAAAGATCCTTGTAAAAGGCCGTCAAATCAGCAATCCCCTCGGCCAGAGTCGGTGACAGGGGGCCCTTTTCAATGAGCTCCATAACATCATCGGCAAAGGCGTATCCGCTGAGTAGCCATCCAAGGGCATCGGCCATGGCAAAGGTCACCCCTTGCCGCTTGTTGTGATACAGCTTCCTGCCTTCGGCATCCTTGGCAACCTGTAGATGCTTCAACGTATGTAGCCACAGTTCCATGGAGGAAGCAAGCAACGGGCCTCCCAGTCCTGGCACGGTCTCTCCAGCCGCTCGCATGTTCCGTATCCATGCCTTCAAAATATGATGGAAAATATCATTGGTCATGGTCATGGTCAGATGACGACGCTGGACCGATTCCGGGCCTTCGTAGGTGGCTTCAAGCTGCGTATCCGTCCACTTTTGCATAAGAAAACCGGGGCAATCCTCGGTGATGCCGTACCCCCCCACCAGACTGACCGCCTCCCGCATCATTTTTGAGCTTTCACCGGTATTCCAGAGTTTTACACCGGGATTAAGCACACCCGCCAACGCCTCCATATAAGAGTAGGACACAAACGTATTGTTTTTCAGTTCTTCGTAACGGGCTTGATTGCGTTCGGTCTCAAGGGTGTATTCAAGATCGATAAATTCAAAAACATCGTCTTTTATCTTCCTGAGTGTCGCCATCTGCTTGCGGGGTGAGGTCACGCCCTGGGCTTCAAATTCAGCTTCCTTGGCTTTTTCAACGGGGTCAAACTGATCAGCCAAACGAGCGGCGGCAAATCCAAGGGAAGAACCGGCTTCACCACATGCCCACACATCCACCAAACGCTGGAGGGCATCCTCATTGGCCTGAATCCCCTTTGCAAACCTCGGCGAACTTTCCTTGCAGGCCTCACCTCCACGGAAACGATTGCGGTGATAACGGATGACTGGCTCAATTGCGGAAAGCAGTTTCGCAGAACTCAACACCCCGACCGGGATACGGGTACGGTGGAAAACCGAACCGATAATTTCGGAGTGGTTGTATTTCGGCACAATGACTCCGTCGACCACATCATACCCGCCGATAATACGCGATGCGGGAACCTTGAGGTTGAAGATGGGGTCACGGGTGGAAGAAAGCTGGTGGACCATTTTACATGTCGGCGCACCACGGTCAAAAACGCCTTCATCCGCCTCTTCAAGGATCACCATGAATGTCCCCTTGATACGCGCATCATTGGACTCGACAGCTGCGGTGACGAAATCGGCAAAATCCATACCCGTAATAAAACGACCACGCTTGTCGATTCGGAGCATCGGCTCTTCACCGTCATTCCACTCGGTCACGGTAGCCTTGCCACAAAGAACCCCGGTATCCACACCAACGTAGGGCAAAGGTTCGGTCAGGGCGAATGCGCCACGGGACACGGAACGGTCCTCGCCCGGTTGAGGCGGTACACACCGGGACATATATTCATCCCGCTGTTCAACCGTGCCTTTCTCGTGGATAGGAGCCAGCGCAAGGCAGGAAGCCATGACGGAAGTGGCCGCACCGGCATCAACCCACGAAAGCTCGTACGCCACCAACGACAAAGCAAGATTCTTCGGTCCTTCAATAAACCCGCCCTGATGCGGATCCATGAAAAGTGCAGTCAAGCCAGCCTGATCAAATGCGTGAAGGAGTTCATTTTTTTGCTCCGTCCACTCATGGGTATTTCGCGCCCCTTCGGCCACGAGTCTGGCCACGGTGCCACGGGCGACAGCCCGTGCGGACTGCACGGACATTTGAAGGTCAAAGCGGTCAGCAAACCGCCACATGATTTGGCGGACATCGTCGCCCGGAAGAGTGCGTAATATATACATAAATTAATCCCTGAGGTTAAGTAAAGGCCGTCTCATTCAGATAAAAAAAGAACAGGTCGGCACGATAGGTCATGTTTCAAGGCGAGTCAAAGTCTTTTTATATTTGAAACGTTCGTTTATCCCCCATGAAACCTCAATTTTTCCCCACAGAGGGGACGAAAAACCAACCATCTGTAACTCTCCCCCCCTCCCGTCAGGTAGCCCTCCAATCTTCTTTGACTTCCGACTTGATCCGTCAGTACTGACACCCTTCCCAACGTCAGGTAGCCGGTCAATCTTCTTTGACTTCCGACTCCCTACAGTATAATAGTTATCAAAAAAAGGGATCATCCAGTTGAGCGTACTTTTCAATTATACATCCTGCTCCGACAGGCGCATCCTTTACCGTGCGTCAGATGGGAGCAAAGCGGACGGTTCCTGCGGAGCGAACGCGGCTTGGCCCTCCCGCACTTCCTGGCAGATCAAACGTGTGAATAATCTTTTGTTTTGGCAACCCCGCCACACGCGCTCTCATGGATAAAAGGACGCTTGAAACGGAAGAGCCCCAAAAAGGCAGGTGCTGATGACTCGTGGCGGTCAGCACATAGCCGCTCTGTCGGCATCCATTCGGGAGTTTGCTCGCAACCCGACGTCACGAGATGCGTCGGAGTTAACGCCTTTGACCAACGCATTGCTTACAATCCTGAAACAGCCCGCCCCTTTCTCGCCAGACGAGTCTCAGATCCTCACAGCTATTGTCCTCAATTATTATCGTATAATCCAAAAATCCAAAGCGCCGGATATCATCAAAACCTGCCTCATAGCACTACTCCGCTTTGAC
>PDWI01003247.1_pt1 | contig 23109 bp, 15 predicted proteins | sample 1430891 | NCBI WGS metagenome assembly PDWI01 (sample SAMN01162508, study PRJNA174530) | Oral metagenome, whole genome shotgun sequencing project. | biome: Marine environment; feature: Marine mammal; material: Swab sample of the gingival sulcus; isolation source: swab sample of gingival sulcus... | reverse complement strand
GAAGAGTATTTAAACCCTATGATGCTCTTTCAGTTGGAGAGCTTGCTAAGATCCTTGTTAATATTTCAAGTGGATGGGATGAGGGGGTGGAGTAGGATGAGGATTAATTCTTGACAACGATCCATTCTCCCCTTCGTTCAATAACAAAATTTTTGATTTCTTTTGTTCCATACGAATTCTTATCACGAATAAATCGTCATAATTCATCAATAAGCCCACGGGACAGCCCATGAGAAGAATTATTTTTTTCTTTATATATAAATGCAAAAATTTGCTTCTGTAAAAACTCAGATTCTTTGAGAAAATCTTTTTTTGAAAAAATATATTGCGAATTTTCGTATTTAGAAAATTGCTTTTTACTCTTCTCATTTTGTGTTTCAAGCCAAAATTTTGTCATTGTATTTTGCTCATATAAAAGGTCTCAAATATACTCCATAAATGCATCTATAGAGCCTCTATACTCTGGATTTATTTTTGCAAAATTTTGCATTATATTATTTCTAATATGGTTTCGTAAATAGGAATCATTAGAATTTGTACTGTCTTCTCTGTATTTTATATTGCGAACTTTCGCATATTCTAAAATATCTTTTTTTGAAATATGGAAAAAAGGTCGATAAAAACGAAGAGGCTCTTGATTTTCTGAAATATACGTCCCCTGCTCTCGAAGTGCCACCAATCAATCAAGTGTTGTCCCGCGAACAAGATTAAAAATAAGTGTTTCTATCCTATCATCAAGATGATGCGCTGTCAAAAGGAGTGTTTCTCCTCATATCTTACGAGAAACTTCTTCAAAAAACTTATAGCGATACTTTCTAGCTGTCGCTTCAACTGAATTTTTTTCTTGTTTTGCAAGGGCAGGAATATCATATTTTTGAGTAAAGAATTGAATGCTTTCTCTATTACAAAAATTTGCAATAAAATCTTCATCTTCATCAGATTCAGAACCACGGATACTGTGATTGATATGTACAACATAGATTTGTGATTTAGTAAAAGAAGAAAGGCACAAATCTAAAAGTACCATACTATCCACTCAACCACTCACAGCAATGATGAGGGAAGTGTTCTTTGGAATTTTTTCAAGAGTATGAAGAAACTGGGTATTTTGCATATGCATGAGTGTATAGAGCAAAAAACAAAAGTCAAATGTTATTTTTTTCTTCGTCCCTACGCAGGAAAAAGTTGGCATTCCTGTAGGTCAGGAATCTGTTCGGGAGGGATCCTGAAACGAGTTCAGGATGACAAAGGCAACGGGAACCTAGATCCCGCATCAAGTGCGGGATGACAGAAAGAGAAGATCCTGAATCAAGTTCTCAGATGACAGGGGCCGAAGGAACCATAAAAAACAAGAGATCCTGAAATGAATTCAGGATGACAGGGGCTGCAGGGGGATGTATCCCGCATCAAGTGTGAGATGACAGGGACGGCAGGAACTACGGAAACGAAAATCCCCCTGTCCTATCGGACATCCCCCTTTACAAAGGGGGCATACAAAAATCCCCCGGCTCACTTCACTCGCTTTCCCCCTTCAAGAAGGGAGTTCCAGAAGAGTCTCTATATCTCTATATTCTAATTTCTAAATTCTAATAACTAAAATCTACCTTCTAATTTCTAAAATCTATCTTCTAAACTCTAAAATCTAAATTCTAAATTCTTATCCTTCATTTTTCCTTCGTACAAACCCAATGAAATCATCATCTGGGGCGACTTTATTAAGTATTGTTTTTCCACATTTCTGACATTCGTGCAGTATCATATCTCACTTTTTTTTCTTGTAGGTGAAATCTATTGGCTTCATCATGCCATGACAGAGAGAAGCGCGATCTCAGGGGATATCTTCATCAAGATGCAGAGAATACAAACAATACGGACAATGATTTCTCGCACTTCCCTGCGTATGCGGAAGTACTCGATTTCCACAATGCAAGCATTCAAATGTTTCATTTCTCATTATAAATCACATAGCATGTGATTATACATAGAATTTGTACAAAATCAAGAAATAATATTTGCAAAAAAAGAAAAAATAGTATACAATAGAGATAATTCTACTTTTTATACCCCTCTATGACAACAGGAAACAAAGATCTTGTAGACATCATACAAAACCAGAAAAAAGGGATTCAACCAAAAAATACTCAAAAAGTTGTTGGAAACATCAAAAATGAGGATGAGTTTCGAGATGCTGTTACTGAAGCAAAAAAACAGAAACAAAGTAAAAGCCACAGCGATATTTTCAAAGATATTGATACTACAATTCATACACAGTTAGCAAATCAAGACAGTGAGAGCATGCTCACGTTTATAACCAAAAGTGCACTTTCACTCGGTTCATCTGATATTCACTATGACAACAGTGAAAGTAATATCGAAATTCGAGTTCGTATCGATGGTGAACTTGAGACAATGAGTACACTTTCAAAAAAAGAATATAAACTCGTGCTCGAAAGACTCAAATACAAGAGTGATCTCAAGCTCAATATTACCACTGTTCCACAGGATGGAAAATACAGAATTACTGATGATGGAAACAAAGTTGATGTACGTATTTCGACGCTTCCAGTGCGATACGGTGAAAATGTTGTCTGTCGTATTCTTGACTCAACGAAATCGATTCCAAGCATTGATGATCTTGGCTTCATGTGGATAGCAAAGCACCAAATCCAAAAAGCCATCGAAAAGAAAAATGGAACCATCCTCGTAACGGGACCAACAGGAAGTGGTAAAACTACCACACTCTACTCAATGCTTACAGAACTCAACAAACCAGAAAAGAAAATTATCACACTTGAAGATCCGATAGAATACGAACTCCCATGAGTGGCTCAAAGTGAAATCGATGAAAAAGATAACTATACATATTCTACAGGACTCAAAGCGCTCATGCGACAGGACCCAGATATTATCATGATTGGTGAGATTCGTGATCTTGAATCAGCAACTATTGCCATGCAGGCCGCGATGACAGGGCACCTTGTCCTCTCAACACTTCATACCAAATCATCGTCCGAAACCGTCGAACGACTTATGAATATGTGAGTTGCAAACTATATCCTTGCATCTGGAATCGACGTCATCATCGCTCAGCGACTGGTACGCCGACTATGTCCACACTGTCAGGAGAGCTATGAGGCCTCACCTGATGAAGTCGATATTATCAAATATATGCTCAAAGATATTGGTATTTCTGGAGTTATGTTTAAAAAGAAAAAATACACGCTCCACAAATCCAAAGGCTGCAAAGAATGCGGAATGACCGGATATCAAGGGCGAATTGGTATTTTTGAAGTAATGACTTTTGGAGCCGATATCCGCAAAGCTATTCGCGAAGGAAAAAGCCCAAAAGAAATTATCGAAATTGCTCGAAAATGAGATCTTATCCTTATGAGAGAAGATGGTATTCTCAAAGCAATGCAGTGAAAAACAAGCCTTGAAGAACTTTTCAAAATTCTTGATTAGGTTCCCTCATCTATCTTTCTCCTTAAAAAAAATTCATCAATCTTGATGAATTTTTTGTTCTCGATGTACCTTTCTTATTTTCCAAGAATTCTCTCAAAAAAAGAATTGAACGTCTCTTCATCTCGAAAAATCTTCATATCAAGTCGGTTTCCGTCAAGTACATAGGTCGGTGTACCACTGATACGTATCGAATCGCCGATTTTCATATCTCGATTTACGTATTTTTTTGTATCACCATTTGCCAGGCACGATTCGATTGAATTATTGGTAATGCCAATTGATTTTGCAAGTTCAACTCTATCAGCGTCAGAAACTTTTTTTCATGCTTTTTGAGATTCAAGAGTATAGAGGGCATCTGCATATTTTTTCCAATCTTTTGATACGGCTGCCACACAATAGAGGGCAAGAGCATCATTGTACGCATTTTGGTGAATAGTTGTCAGTGGAAACTGTCGATATTCGATTTTGAGTCTTCCCTGCTGGGCAAATTTCTCAAAAAGTGGAAAAACGGCCTTGTGAGAACTAATACAAGCTGGACACTGAAAATCTGAGAAAATCTGGACAGTGTGATTTCCGCTTCCAAATACAAGCATATTTTCATTTTCTTGAGCAACAGGAGCTGAGGGATTTGAAGGTGTCGGTGTCGGAGTGTCTTGGTTTTGTGTACACGATACAAGGACAAGACAAGACAGAAGGATTGAAATAGTATATTTCATAAGAGAAAAATTATAAATAAATACACAGACAGTATACAGATTTCTCAAAAATATCAAGAAGAAAACAAAAAACTATATGGGAATTTTCTTAAGAAATTTCTTGCTTTTTGGAGGAAAATAGTATATAATGAGGGTATGTACAAAATTTTTAGAATTCTTACATTCTTTTTGATAGCAGTTCCCTCTCTGAGCCTTGCCAGTGATGAAATTGATTTTTATTCAAAAATTGATGATGCTGGAAACGAGATAGCAGCAGCCCTTACCACTCGGCACCTCCAAGAATACAAGAGTTTTCGATGATTTGGAAAGCGGTGTCGAGGTGAAGCAGCTTGGCTTGATAGTGAGTCTATTTCCGAGCGTGATCTGCAAGATATACAACAGGATAATCTTACTTTTTTGACCAAACTTGCTGCAAAGAAGAAGAAAAAACTCACCAATGAAGAAATCAATGAGATTGCAACTTGTCTCAAAACAACCTATGGTAGCATGCAACAAGAAGCTATCAGACAACAACACCAAATTACCACAGCTGGCGGCTATGGGATTTATATGGATGGGAGCCTTAAAAACTCCGACTACGATATTATCGACGATCTCAATAAAATAAATAAAATTCTTTTTACTCAGCCACCAAAGTATAATGGACCAGCAAACAATAACCAAAAATCTCTCTTGGATTTTTTGAAAGGAAAAGATCCAGAATGACTCGAAGATGAAAATGGAGATACCCAAATACAGGATCCCGATATCACCACAGTAACCGAAAGTGTAACAACGATAACAACACCAGCCCCATCACAAGATGGTGAAGGAAATATCCCTTGGGTACAAGAATGTAGTACAGAAAATGAGTTGGGTAATACCGGGAATCTTCCCGGCAATCTTGTTGATGGAAACTTTACAACCGAACTCGAACACACCCTCACGTATGGAGACAACTGACAAGAAGGTGGTGTCGATAATAGCCAAACCACAAATGAGAGTGAGGAAAATTCTCAAAGCAACGAAGATTTTTTTCATAAAGTTCCGTGTAATAAAATGTTTTGTATTACGATAGATTTTCTTGCAAATACAAGAAATGGCAGCCTATGAAGAGATGACAAGTCAATCGAATGACTTCTCAATAAGCATATAGAAATGATGGAGCCAATTTCTCGAAGTGATCTCAGCGCTCAGAAAATGACAAATAATTCATTCCAACTTCCCTTTTTGAATATACGAATTGCCGATAAAATTGCTGGGGCAAGAGTCTTCATTCATAATAAACCTCAAAAAGTAAAACGACTTAAAACAGAAGATACAGAAGAAAAAAAAGAAGCTATTTTTGATAGCGCCTATGACTGTGCTCTTATTGATGCAGGGCTCGAACCAAATAAAGAAAAAAATCCTGGTGCACAAGGAGCTGGATACTCTCTTGTCCCTGGACAAACAATCGGTGATGTGCACTTAGCGGACAAAACGCTGGCTCCAAAAGATCCAACACAAATCACAAAAAATCCAAATATACAAACAAAATGTCGTAATATCCGAGAACGAATATCAAAACAAAAACGAGAAGTTGTTTTTGTTGGAGATCTCAATGAACTCTACTCTTTTACAGAAGCTGCAACCGATATCATTGCTCAAATCCTCGATGCCGAAAAGGCTAAACTTGATTGACTCCCCGTTCGATAATTCTTGCATACTATGAATCTTTTTTCACCCAAACGTACATCTCTGGTTCTCTCTTTCTTTTTATTGTGAATATCTCCGTATGGAGTTTTTGCTGAGTGTGGACTTGATACCAGTGCCCCACAATCAATAACCAAGTATACAACACAAACAGAACAAGAAATTACCGAAATTCACAATAAGCTGAAGCAAGAAAATAAATGTACCATATCAAATGGAAAGAAAGGTCTTCTCATCAATTTGATGCAAAGACGTATTGATCAAAATACAGCAAGTTTTCTCGATGGAGAATTTCGAAATGCACTTGAAAAAAACTGAGAAATGAAACAAGCCACCCTGCGAGATCTCGAATATTTCGAGCAACACGAAAAGAAGCTCAAAGAAATGGTGCGCGAGATTTCTGCCAGCTGTAAGGTCGATGGATGAGCCTGAGCTGATCTCGTTGATATCCTCCTCGAACACAGAGAGATGGAAACCACTCTCAAAAGGACAGCCCTCGGAAAATGAAAATCTGTTCCTGAAAAATATATACGATCAAAAAATCTTGATACTTGGGATAAAATCACTCGTACCTACCACCCAAGTAATACTATAAACTGTGAAAGTACCAGCGACTATAAGAAAAAAATACAAAAGTCACAAGTCGAAATATCACGAATCTGATGGGATATAGAAGATGCCCTTGAATGATGGAAGAAATGAGCTGCCCTTTTTCGAGGTGGAAACTGAATGTCATCAAGTGAGTACCTGACCAAAAAAAGAGAGATCTTGATGCGGGAACTTGGAAGACAAGGAGCTGTCCACAGTACACGCCAAACAATCTTAAATAATTTTGATTGTTTCAAAGCAAAAACTGCTGATTACACCCAAACCGAAGAGGTTGTAAGCGCTCGGGTTTCCTGTCTTTCAAATCCCGTAGCTGGACTCGACAAAGATTTCTTGAAATGGAAAAATTATACCTACAAGTCAAAAAACTTTTCTCAAATTACGAATCGAGCCCACAGAATGATGAATCGAAAAAAGAAAAATATCAATGTTGCAAAAACATATGGAGAGCTTGTTGCTATGACGAGTAGCCAACAAGATATTGATGAAAATACTCTCGAAAGCCTTGTTACCCTCCACATCAATCTTATGACAACGAATAAACTCATCGAGGATAGAATTGCACCAATGCAAAAAAACTGTATGAAAGGTCAACCGTGAGTTGTTGGTGGATGCAGACATTAAGATTTTGAGAGCCAATGTATCGCGTCTTTTGTAGCTGGAAACATTGTGTTTGTATCGTGCCCAGCATCGAGATATTCTTTGTATACAATATTCCCAGAAGGATATTTTTGTTTTAATATTTGAAAATATTGAGCTGTTTTTTTGTAGAAAATACTCGTATCTTTTGTTCCATGAGCCAAAAAAAGAGAAACATTTTTTACATACTCCGTTTCATACAACGGTGAAAGTCAAAGTTCATCTTGAAACTGCTTTTGCCAAATATCGTCCTGTATTCAGCGAAACTGCGTCGAAAATCAACGCAAAATATTATTGCGAAAATCCTCTGCTGTTTCTTCTTTTACTCACATTTTTCAAAAAGAAAGATAATCTAACACTGGGTAAAATGCAATAATTTTTTTGGTATCAGGTAAAAATTTTGGCAACATAAGTACAGCAAAACCACCAAAACTCATACCCAAAAATATAATCTCTTTGTATGAAAATGGAGCGATTTTTTCTCAAAAATATACACTTTCAAGAATTTTTGAGGTATTTCACTGAGCAATTTTATAAGTATCTACCAAAGTCTGAATAGAATTTTGAGGTGTAAATTTTCCTTGACTTCTACAAAATCAATAATATTCTGGAACGAGAATATCATATCAAGCATCAGTGAGAAGTTTTGCATTTCTCAAATTATCTACATCGATTAAATTTGGAGCTCAAAGAGCGACAATGATACATTTTCCATTTGGATTTTTTGATTGGTAATATCACATGACCAGAGTGCCGTCTGTCAGTACACGAAAATTATAAGACATATAAAAAAATTATGAAGTAAGATTGTTCGAATTGAGATTGAGTGGAGCAAATACATTATTTTGGTTGATTCTTTTTTGTGTTTCACGAGAAGCGGTATAGAGCGTATTAAGGGGCCTGCAAAATTCTGTATTAAGAAAAAGTGTATTTTCAAAATTTTGTATAAAAAACTCATTTTCTTCCAAATAGTTTTTTATCAGATTATAAGCATTTCACAGTCAGAATGCTTGAATGATAATATCACTCTGAAATTTGAACTTTTCAGGATCAATATCATACATTCGAAGGAGATTGTTAATATCTCGTTTCGAAACACCTTCATTCGCCACACTTATTTGTTCAATTGGAAGATTTAAATCGGTGAAAGTTTGTATTTCAAAAGGAACATCTCCAAGAATTTTGTATATTCTTCGAGCATAAAGTTGTATCGTTTGTTCGATAATACGGTTAAGTTCATTTGAGGGAATTTTTTGAGGAAGGAGAATTCATCTATCTGCTAGCAGAAGATTGACTCTCGATGGAATACACTGAGTAATCAGAGAAATTGCTTCCATTGCTTTATCAGCTTTTACTTGAAATCTTTTTGGAAGATCACTCCAAACCTTATAGTTTTCGACTGATATTTGATCATTATCATAAATAGGACACAAAGGAGCGTAGATTATTCTTTCTTCTTCGGGGGTATTTATAAATTGTTTGATTTGTTTTTTTGTCGAAAAAGACAGTCCTTGTACCAGAGAGTCCTGACAAAAGCGTTCTCAAAGTTGCGAGAAAAGTCGACATTTTTTAGAGATTGATGCTGTGTCTTGAAATTCACAAATTATATCTCTTGTTGCTTGAATATTCATAATAGATAAAAATTTAAAAAATAAAAAACCACCTTTTTTATTGCTTCGCTTGTAAAGGTGGTTATAAAAAAACATACGTCAAAAAGTTCCATTACAAGCGATGGCCGTAATGATGAATTTTTGAGATGCTATTTGGAATGTTAAACATAATGTGGTGCTTTAAAATTTTGATATAAAAAAACCTCCTGCCAGAAAAGTAGAACGCAAGAGATCAAAAAAATAGATACAAAAAAATCTCCCTACTTGCGCTGCAAGCAGTGGTGATGATTTCGAGAAATGTTTTCTATTTGAAAGTTCATACAGTTATGATATGATTTTTTGGAAGAAAGTCAAATTTTTATACCTCCAACAAAATCGGACAGTGATCACTTCCCAAAATATCACACATATATTTCATATTTTTGACATGCGGGAAAAAGCCTTCATTGACCGTGAAATAATCGATACGCCAGCCGACATTTCGAGCTCGAGCTCATCCGCGATAGCTCCACCATGAGTACACATCAACAGCGTCGGGATTTTGCTTTCGCCAGACATCAACAAATCCTGCCTCAAGAAACTCACTAACCTTTGCGCGCTCAACTGGAAGAAATCCCACAGAATTCTCGTTTTCTTTTGGTCGAGCAATATCGATTTCAGTGTGACAAATATTGAAATCCCCTGTTACGATAACTTGTTTACCTTCTGCTACAAGTTTTTTTGTATAGTGAATCATATGATCATAGAAATCTAGTTTGTATGGCACCATATCTGTGCCATCGGCGCGCATTCCACCATTTGGAAAATAGGCATTGAGAAGGACAATGTGTTGTTTTTCTTTTTGTCATTTTGAACTTGTTTCAGAATCTGGGGAATAAAAAAATTCTAACTCCGTCACACGTCCATCACTGTGGAAATGCTCAACCTCATCAAAATCATTTTTTGTATCGATCACCTCGACAGTATCCCGATAAAAGATAACTGTCCCAGCATACCCTGCACGAGTACCCGTATGCCAGACATACGTATACCCCTCGAGGTTTCCGACATCTTTCAAGAACTGTTCTTCAAATGCTTTGGTTTCTTGAAGACAGAGAATGTCAGGCTGATGCTCAGCGACAAATGCTTTGAGTCATTTTTTGGCGACGGCACGAATACCATTTACATTCCAGGAAATTATTTTCATAGGGTTGAAAAAGTGAAAAAATACTATAATTCAAACAAAGACACAAAAAGCTACTTATGAGAAGAGGTGGCTATCTTAATTCCCAAAAATACTAAAACAGAACCGAACACTTTGTTTAAAATCGTCTCAAATGTAAAAAATACATTTCTGATTTTTGCATGAGTAAAAAATATTCATAGAATAAAAAACCACACAAACGTCAAAATAACCATAGACAGACTCATAGTTCAAATAACCCAAGTTGGTAGCTCTGGTGTGATATAGAGAGTGAAAATACTCAAAAAATACAACGTCGCCTTTGGATTGAGTACATTTGTAAGAAATCAAATTTTGAAAAAAGTAAGGTTTGACACTTCTTTTTTCTTTGTTTCTGTCTCTATTTGCAAACCGGACTTCTTAGCGAGAAACGCCTGGATTCCTATATATATCAAGTATCAAGCTCAAATGAATTTTATAACAGTAAACAGTATAATCGACTGAGAGATAATAAGTCAGATTCCAAGAATACAGTACGTGATATGAACCATTATTCCAAAAGTCAGACCAAGAGCAGTAAAAAATGTCGATCTTCTCCCATAACTCAGGGAGTTTTTGATGACCATGATAAAATCTGGTCCTGGACTCATAAGCGCCAGTATATGTATGAGGCTGATTCAAAGTATAGGAGCTAAATATTCCATAGTTTTAAAATTAAAAAATTATTGTTCTCCATTTTTCTGACTTTTCATCAGTGGAAATAGGACCACATCTCGCAGATTTTCTTGCTCAGTCAAGAGCGAGAAAACTCTATCTATTCACATTCCCCAGCCTGATTGTGGTGGCATTGCATATTCCATGGCAAGGACAAAATCATCATCTGGTGAAGTCGCCTCTTCATCTCATCGTTCGAGAGCGTCACTTTGAGCATCAAAATTTTCTGCTTGAAGTTTTGGATCGACAAGCTCACTGTAGGCCTTGATAATTTCCCAACCATTGACCACCACTTGAAACTGCTCGACAATATCTGGATTTGCATCATTTGCTCTGGCAAGCGGCTGCATCGTTTTCGGGTAATTATAGACAAAAGCAGGTCCAGTAATATTTGGTCGAAGGACTTTTTTGTATAAATAATCTATCAGAGTCGCTGTCGCCTGTTTATCGATTCCTTCCCAAGAATATCCAGCAGATTTAATTTTTTCTCGCAATTCTTTTTCGCCTTTTGCATCATACTTTGATACATCAATTCAGCAGGCCTTTTTGACTCACTCTATATAGTCTATTCTCTCCCATTTTTTTGAGAAATCAACCTGTTTTTCGACTCATTTTTTGTCTTTTACTTTGATACAAGGATTCAGCTCTGGAATAGCATCAAAAATAAAAGCAAACATTTTTTCTGTGAAATCCATATTGTCTTCAAAATTCCACCACGCAGCATAGTGCTCTATCATCGTAAATTCCTGCATATGAGATGGATCACTTCCCTCATTTCGAAAATCTTTTGCAAATTCAACCACTCGCTCAAATCTTCAAACAGTGGCTTTCTTGAGGTTCGTTTCGGGACTAATTCGCAAAAACATATCCTCATCATAATCATTGTGATGCGTGATAAAAGGCTTCGCTGCCGCTCCAGAGGCGCTGTTTCCAAGAACTGGAGTTTCAATTTCGATAAACTCATTTTCATGATAAAAATCTCGCAGCACCTTCAAAAACTTACTTCGTAGTTTCATACGATTGTAGGTTTCTTCATTCGAAATCATATCGAGATAGCGTTTTCGATACAGGGTTTCTTGATCACTGACACCATGAAACTTCTCTGGAAGGGGTCGTACTGCCTTGCTGAGAATCTGAAATTCTTTGACAAAAAGAGTAAGCTCACCATGTTTCGTAAAAAATAAATCTCCGACAACACCGATATAATCTCCCATTTGACAGTATTTTTCTGCAATTTTATGTGCAGTTTTTTCTTCACCATCGATAGTAAGAGAGTTTACAAGTTGTCATCCTGAACTTGTTTCAGGATCTCTTTCAGGATCTCATTTTTCAGAGACCCCGGATCGAGGTCCGGGATGACAAAAAGTGGGATTTCCAGTATTAAAAATTACTTTATCCCGCTGGAAACAAAGCTGGATTTCTCCGCTGTGGTCAATAATTTTTGAAAAGACAAGCTTTCCCATACTTCGGTGAAGTATAAGTCGTCCTGCTGTCCTGAAATCTCCACTTGCTCCTGTCTCCATGAGGCTTTTTCCTTCTTTTGCTTGATCTTGTTTTTGGATAATATTGGTGATGTCTTGCTTTCCGTGAAAATGGTTTGCATAGCAGATGACACCAGCATTTTTGAGGTCTTGGATTTTTTTCTGTCTATCAAGACTTTCATTTGAATATTGCATAAAATTTTTTAAAAAAATAAATAAATGTTATTGGATTTCTATCTCTTCAACAATTCGAATATCATCATTATCACGAAACTTCACTGTCAAGATTTTTGTTTTCCAGCGAATTTTTGCTGTATTTCCGGGAAATGAAATAACTGTATTTTGTAGAGTATTTTCTATGATATTTGTCAAAGATAGTTGCCGACTTTGTGCTTCTTTTTCATATTCTTCCAAAATTTCTTCTTCCGCCCAAATTCCAGTATCTTTATAGAGATCTTGAAAATATTTTTTATAGTATAGAATATATAATTCCACTCTATCTATAGCTTTTTGTTTGAAAACAATTTTTTTCATAACAAGCAATTAAACAATAACTCCATCTTTGTGTTTTCTGGCTTCTCGAAGCTCTTGACGAAGCTCATCTTTGCACTGCAAGACTTTTTGACGAAGATGTTTTTGGGCTTCTTTTGTCGTATAGCATAGTTCCCCATCAATCATAATAGGCATAAACTCCAAATGATAAAAAATAACAGACTTATTTTATGATTTTTCCAAGAAAAATCAACTTTAAAAATTTTGTTTGCTTTTTTTATTATTTGCATATACTTATAAGTATACTATTTAATTTCCTTACTAAAAACAACTATGTGCTGAGTATTTTGATACCTATGACGAGCTGGAAAAGCCGCTCCGCAAGTCATCGCTGGGCTCCAGCGACTCGAATATCGAGGCTATGATAGCGCTGGTATTTGTGTTATCAATGAAGATCACAAAATAAAAACCATCAAATCAGTTGGAAAGGTCGGAAACCTCAAGGTCAAGGTCGATAGCGTAGAAACTGCATCATATCATGCTGGTATTGGACACACAAGATGGGCAACTCACGGCGGTGTCACCGAAACCAATTGTCATCCTCACCTCTCAGAGAGTGGACGTTTTGTCGTGATTCACAACGGAATTATCGAGAATTTTAGTGAAATCAAAAAAGAACTTGAAAAAAAAGGAAAGCACTTCCAATCAGAAACAGACACAGAAGTGACGGTACAACTTTTCGAAGATATGTATGATGGAGATCATATCTCTACCCTCAAAAAAATCTGCAAAAAAATGCACGGAGCCTATGGGCTTGTCTTCATGGATAAAGAGCATCCAGATAGGATTTTTTGAACCAAAAAATGATCTCCTATGGTACTAGGATTTGGAAAAGATGAGCGCTATATTTCATCAGATTATCGAGCACTTATTGGACTTATCGATGATTATATTATTCTCGAGGATGGAGATATTTTTATGATGACTCCCGAAGAATACACCATTCTCTCAGAAGATCGTGAGGTCAATCGGGATCGCCATGATGTTGATGAGGACGAAAATCCAGTCGAGCTCGGAGATTTTCCACACTTTATGCTCAAAGAAATCTATGAGCAACAAACCGTGCTTCAAGAGATGTTTCGTGGGCGAATCAATTTCGAGACGAACACTCTCCACTCTGATGTCCTCGAAGAACTGGTAAAAGAAGAGATTGAGAAAATTACCATTGTCGCCAGTGGTACGAGTTATCACTCTGGACTGGTCGGAAAATACTACCTCGAAGAATATGCAGATATCGAAACTGACGTGATTGTATCTGCCGAATTTAAATACAAAAAGAAATTCATCGATCCAAAAACCCTTTTTGTATTTGTCTCACAATCTGGTGAAACCGCTGATGTCCTCGACTCTCTAAAAATCGTAAAAGAACAGGGTGGAAATGTGTTTGGCATTGTCAATGTTCCAGGATCTGCCATCGCACGCACAACAGGACGATGACTCTATACGCGAGCTGGTATCGAGATTGGAGTGGCTTCTACAAAAGCCTTTACAACCCAAGTGGCGACATTTCTCTTTATGGCACTCTATCTCGGAAAACACAAAAATCTCGAATACAAAAAATACCGAGAAATTCTCGAAAATTTCAGGAAAATACCAGATGCTATCGCAACAATCTATGATGCAAAAGACACTATACAAGGAATCGCAAAAAAATACAGTATCTACAAGCATGTTTTCTATCTGGGACGCGGAATCGAGCTCCCGATCGCTCTCGAAGGAAGCCTCAAACTCAAGGAAATCTCATATATTCACAGTGAAGCCTATGCCAGCGGTGAGCTCAAGCATGGACCTATTGCTCTTATCGATGAGAATTTCCCGACACTTATTGTCAATGGAGCAAGCGAACTTTATGAAAAAAATATTTCAACCGTTCAAGAAATAAAAGCAAGAAATGGAACTGTCGTATGAATCATATCAGAAAACGATCCAAAGAAACAAAGCTATGATGATGTGCTGACATTTCCTCATATCCACAGTGAACTCGATATTTTCTTGGAAACAGTGGTCTTGCAACTCTTCTCATATTTTGTCGCACTCGAGCTCGATAGAGACATAGATAAGCCAAGAAATCTCGCAAAAAGTGTCACTGTTGAATAAAAATAATGTAAAGATTATGTGAAGAAATTTGCATTTTTTACAAAAATGGATATACTCCCTTATGTGTAGATGGACACATCCTTTTTTTCAAAAAGGTTTAGAGCTTTAAATAACTCCGTTTGGTCACGGAGTTTTTTTATTGATTTTTTCGGATTTTTGTATATACTTAGGGACATATACTATTTTTTTGACTATGCAAACAACCCAAGAAAAATATATCTCTATTCCTGAAACACAATACAAAATTCTCAAAAAAGCCTATGAACTTGGGAAAAAACAACAAGAATATATGCGTATGTATGAAGTAGAGCAAAACATCAAAAATAAAAATTATACACAAGTAAGTGCAGACGATTTTATTGAAAGTATATAAACAGCATGAAAGTTCAAAAGATACTTTTTGATGAACGCTTTGAAAAGAAATTTACAAAGTATAAAAACAAAGCTCTCACCAAAAGAAAAAAGAGCACTCAAGGAAAAACTCAAAATTTTCAAAGAAGATACCTTTGATTCTCGGCTCAAGACTCATAGACTTTCTGGATGATTCAAGGATTACTACTCTTTTCGAATTTCCTACAAAGACAGAATCCGATTCAAGATTGTAGATGAGTGAATTATCTTTTTTTATGATATTTGAAATCACAATAGTGTCTATTAATTTCTAAAACTTACATATTTCTCTCATCTTAGTGTATACCAGAGGGAAGTTTTTTATTTCGCATATTTTCTATTGACATTATATATTTATTACATATAATAATTTTATATAATGCAATATAGCTAAAAAGTTGAAAATATTTGCATTATTTCAAAAATTGTGCTAGTATAGGAGTGTTTCATATATTGTTAACTTTTGTTATTATGTTTATACGTGGAAATATGCACGGCAACCAAAGCCCAAAATGCTTTTATCGTATGGAAAGAGATTGAGGTATGTACAAAGAGAAAACATGACCTCAAGATCAGAGTCTTGATGCTACTATCAAGGAGCAAACACAAGCTCTCAGCAAAGAGCAACAAGAAATCTTGAGTGAAATATCAAAGCATATCAAAAACAAAACACAGATAAACTTACAAAAGTTGCAAGCACAGACAAAAGAAGGGCTCATAAAACAAGTGAAATATGTCGTCTCTCGGTATCCTGAACTCGGAGAGCTCTACAAACGAGGAATCAAGGAAAATAAACTGTATCTCACAAATCAAAGGGCAAAAGTCTATATACAACTCCAGCAATCAAAAAAACACCTTGGACGATTTTCTAAAGATATAAAAAAAGATATCGATGGTATTTGTAAGAAAATTGCAAATGGTACGCTCGACCTCTCAAAACAAACAAGTACATACTTCAGAGAATGGGAAGGAGTCAATAACCCAGATACCAACTGGGTCAGCAAAGATACTCTTAGCTATGGAGAACTTCTTGGAAGACTTATTCCAGATAGCAGACTCCTCCAAAATGCAGGATTTGCAGTCAAAGCAAATGACAAAAAAATAAAAGAAAAAGAAAAAGAAACTGCCGGAATCTCACCAGAGAATGCTATCATACAAGGGCGAATGCAAGATTTCCTCTCTGCACTCGAAGCAAAATATCCACAAGCCGAATATAGAAACGATTTTAGAAAACTTCAAAGACGGGTCGCAGATATCCATACAGATAAAGATGTATATAATACTACGAGTGCAATCGATAGTTTTATATGACCTGATACTGATTTTGATATTAAGAGAGTGAATTTCACAGATGATTACAAATTTATGAGTATGTATCGACAAATAGAAGATACGGGAACGGCGGCAAGAATTGCAATTGAAGGACTTCAAGGAGTAGAGATTTCAGATAAGCTCAAAAAAGCATTTGAAGGAGTCGATGAAAAAAGTAAAAAATATGAAGCATCTGCGAGGCAAAAATATAAAAAAATCCTCCAAGCTGTCGAAGGAAAGCATGAATACGCACAGTATATCAATCAAAGAGAAGATATGATTCGAGGATTTATGCGGATGGAAGCAAGCCTAGAAATCCTTGATACGTATATCGAACAAAATCCAGAAGAAGCAGCAAAAAATGATATTATGAAAGTATATGACGATATGAGAGGAATTAATGATTTATTTAGTGATGAAGGAGCAAGACTTGCTACCGATATAGCTATCCTAGCTGCTTCTATGGTACTAACTTTTGGTGCTGGAGCGGCACTTACTGCCACTGGACTTCTCGTGCGATGAGGTGTCGCAGCGACAAGGACTGCCCAGGCAGTGAATGCAGCACAAAAAGCTGGAAAAATCCAAACAGTAGCATGAGCCGTAAGCTGAGCCGGTCGCGCGGCAGTATCAGGTACGATACGGATTGCTGGTTACACTTTCACCACAATAAATAAAGTCCCTGTTCTCGGTCAAGCTGCTAGCTTCACAGCGTGGGAAACACTGCTTTCAGAGAGTCTCAATGGAGTATCTGGTATCGAAACTTCATCGAGATGATGGAGCGATTTTATGGAAAAATTCAAGGACAATACCAAAATGTTTGCCGCATTTGCTGGTGCAGGAGCTATTTTTGGGAAAATATGAGGAAAAATATTTCCAATATGAGAAAATGCTTCAAAACAAGCCATACTCATTAAAGAAGTATGAAAATGAACTATATTGACAAATGGAGACATCGCTGCCATGTATACACTCCACAGTCTTGATACAGGAGAGTGGAATATGGAAATAGATGAATTGGCACACATGGCTGTTGTGTCTATGGTTTTCCGATGAGCTGCTGCATGAATCAGTACCAAAATGCGTATGAATGCGCTCAATACAGTCGCTCCAAATTTTGATACAAATCTCAAAAAAAATCTCGACGCCGTCTTTGAGAAGAAAAAATTTGCGAAAGATAGCTACACAACCAAAGATGGTTGGCAAGTAAAAAGAAACTGAGACAATACCTACACGATTAAAAAAGGAAATCAAGAATACTCAGTTACGAAAGATGGAATCAAAAAAGTATCTACAAAACCGGAAGTTGGACCTCAAAATCTTCCAGAACATTTACAAGATATAAAAGTAGGAGACAAAGTAAGACTCTGAAAAGGAAAAGGTAACGTAGAATATACAGTGACAAAAATAAATCAGGACGGAGGTATCGAGGCAACAGGGGTAACAAAGGCAGGTAGAAAAGTCACACAAACATTGTCTTGAAAAAAATTAGAGAATTTGAGAATTACTCGTTCACAAAATAACAAACCGAGCTCTAATACAGAGAGTACTGCAAACCAAACAAAACCACAAATCAATAAAAACTCAGAAAGAGGAGATATGCAGTTTTCTAGTGGACCCAAAAAACTGATTGAATTTGGTGCTAATCAAGATGAAAAAATAAAATCCATCCTAGACAAACTAAGAGCACGATGAAAATCTTATGATACCATTTATCCTAAAGGAATAAATATAAAGCCAGAACAAATAAAATACCACGGCTCAAGATCGTGAAGACCTATTGTGGAAGTTGTGATAAATGGGAAATCTGAATACTTTTATAAATCAAGTGGATGGGCTGGAAAAGAATGAGGTGGAAAAAATGGAACGACCGAAGGGTTATGGCAACCTTTTGGAGGTTTTGGTGATATATTTACACCACGAGGTCGTGTGTCTAACTGGTTCATTAAAGATTCTGGTTATAAAAATTACTATGGAAGTCAAGCATTTAGGAGTGTTGCATGACAACTTGATAATGTACTTATTAAAAAATTAGGAGTTAAGGATATTAATAAATTAAATGAAAAAATTAAATTTAAAGATGTATCTAAAAATACATATAAGCTACCAGGAGAATGAATCTCAAAACCAAAACCGACACAAAAACCAACTCAAACACCAGCTACAAATTCAGAATTCAAAATTTGAGATAGAATAGCTGGAAAGAATGGAAACGGAGAAACAGTTGTTGGAGATGTTGTAATAGCTCCAAAAAACGCAAAGAGAAAAACCTATACAATACGAGATGAAAATGGAAAATTACATGTAATAAAACAAGAGAATGTAATACTTTCTTCAAAACTTAAATGACCGCAAAAAAAACCAAATTCAGAAATATCAGAAGGTTCTAAGCTTCCAAAATGACTCAAAGTTGGTGATACAGTCAAAATCCGCGATACTGGTAAAACAAAATGGGAAGTTAAAGGAGTAAATAAATCTGATGAAGTTATACTCAAAGGAGAACCAGGAAGAAATGGAGAAAGACCAACAGTATATATACCAAAAGAGAATTGGAATAAAATACTCCCTCAAAATACATCAAGATTCAGAGATATTATCGCTAAAGCGAAAGAAAAATATCCAAATAGACTCTTCCAAGACTGGGTAAAAACTTGAGCTCTTGGAGTTGCAGCAATGAAGCTCATAGATCTCTACAAAAATAAACGCATGAAAGAGATCAATGAAGATCAAATTGCTGAAATGCTCTCAAATCTTCAACTCTTCCAAGTAGCAAAATTTGACAAGGATAATGCGTATACGACAAAACTTGATGAAAAAGCAAAAACATACAAGATTCGACTACGAGCAACTCAAAGATTTATAACCAAAGATTCAGAATGGAAAAAACTTATCACAGATATTAAAAATCGAGAAGCTATTATCAAGCAAACTCACGGAGAAGTATTTTGGAACATGCTTACCAGTCTCATCGATACAAAGAAGCCAAGCGAACTCAAACGAAATAAAAATGAAAGCGATAAAGATCTCGTGGAAAGAATCGCACAATTTCAACGAGCCATCTGAATCGATGTAGACGATAGCAAGACTGGGGCCGATGGTATTATCGGACCATATACACGAAATATGCTGGCTGGATTTGTTGGAAAAGATATAGAGAAATACAGAGCAGCAAACCCAGACAAATATAAAGAACTCAAAGGACAAAAAGTTGAAAAAGTACACAATATCGATATCAAATTTACGACTCCAGTCGGACAAGAAATACGCATCGATGAGGCAGAACAAGAAATATTTTATGTGCAAAGTCTCAATCCTGCAAGAAAAAAATGATTCATATCAGAAAATATTTGGAATCCAACCAGTAAAATCCTCGATATCGAAGCACTCCAAAAATTCCTCAAAGAGAAAAAAGTAGAAGGAACCGAGTCAAAAAACTGGGTTGATGGAAAACTTGGACAAAAAACTGTCACAGCTCTAAAAAAGTATATAAAACAGGAAGAAAAGAAACAAGAAAAATCGAAAAAGGAGAAAGATGCAGCAAAACCTCAAAAAGAGAGTAAATCAAATGAAGGAAGTAAGGCTACAAAAAGTGTAAAAGCTCAAGCAGATGATAGTAAGGAGAAAACCGAAACAGTAGAAGCTGAGAAGAAAATAGATCCAAAACAAACACAAGCTCCAGAAAAAAAAGCAGCAAAACTTCAAGATAATAAGACGGATTCTTCTGAAAATGAAGAAAAAGAAGGGCAAAATGCTCAACAAACAAGCGTTCCTCAACAATGACAAACAGAAGCGAAAAACAATAATACTCTCAAAACAAAAGAAGGACAGAGTATTCTTGTAGATGAAGAAGAATACAAAGCAGCAATTGAGAAAATACAAAAGCAAGACGGATTAAAGCAATTTTATAATACAGAGACATGAGTTCTCGATATTACTGGATTACAAGGAGCACTTCAACTTATGTCAACAGCAAAGAAAATAAGAAAAACATCAAGGTGGGATGATGGAAAATTTTGACCAAATACCATACGGGCAATTGATGAGTATATACAAAATAAGGAAACACTTAGTAAACCAGTGAGACCCCCTAATATGGAAAGATAGATAGTACAATAGAAAGATAAAAAAACGAGACGAATAAAAAAGGAGAAGTTTCTCCTTTTTTATTTTCCTGTTTTCTATCGAAATAACCGAAGGTATGATTCAAATGTGTATATCTTATATCGTTTCAATTGAGTATTTTCTATAAGAATTTCACATTCTACAAATTCATGAAGAAGCGTATTTGCTGTTGTTGGTGTCACTTTGAGGAGGTTTTGTACATCCTTAGAATTAACAATCGGCTTTGAAAATAAAAAATGTAATAATTTGCTTGCTTTTTCGGCCTTATGTCAGAAAAGGAGGATTTTTTCACTAAATACTTCTTTTATCCTGAGGATTTCTTCAAATGTATATAGCGATGATTTGCAGGTCTCAATAACACCCGTCAGAAAGAACTTTATAAAATATTCAATATCATTTGTATTTCGTACCAAAGTGAGTGCATTATAATACTCTCATTTATTTCTCTCAAAAAAATCAGAAATGTAGAGTACAGGTCGAGAAAGTATCTTTTTTTCAATCAAATATAAGATAATTATAAGCCTCCCTATTCGTCCGTTTCCATCCAGATATGGATGAATCGTTTCAAATTGGTAATGAATTAAAGCAATTTTTATAAGTTCTGGGATTTCCAGTGTATTATTATGCAAAAACTTTTCAAGATCTGTAATACAATCCGAAAGATCATTTTTATGTGGTGGAATAAAAAAAGCATTAGAAATATTTGTTCCTCCAATCCAGTTTTGACTGGTTCGTATTTCTCACGGACCTTTATGTTCTCAGCGAACTGATTGCAAAAGAATTTTATGAATTTGTGAAAATAAACGGAAAGAGAGAGGAAGTTCATCGAGAAGTTGTATTCAAAACTTAAGTGCCTGTATATAGTTCTTGACTTCTTGTATATCATTTTTTTCTTCAAATGTTTTATCATTTTTTTCTACAAAAAGATCATCAAGTTCTGTTTTTGTTCCTTCTATTTTACTTGACTGTATCGCTTCTTTTCCGATATGCATAGAAATAAAGAAATCGATATCTGGGATAAAATTTGAAAAACTTTCTAATTTTCAAAGTTCCAAATTTGCTTTTTCCAAAAGAGTATTGATTTTTTTGTCTTCCCAATCAAATTCTTGATTGATATAGGTTGGTAAGAAACTTTTATAGTTATCTTGTTGTTTCCAAGTGCCAGAAATATATTGCTTTTTCATGCTATTTTTTTATATTAAGTGCGTATATTATATGTATTTTTTATATAAATTCAAATTTATAATCCAATTTTCTTGTATTTTTTGGAATAAGAAATTTCATAATCCAATTTTCTTGTATTTTTTGGAATAAGAAATTTCATAATCCAATTTTCTTGTATTTTTTGAATAAATTCATATAATCAAGATGCACATATATTCTCTCGCCTTTCCGAAAAAATTTGGCTTTTACTCGATTTTTTTGGACGGACGAGAATCATATATTTTATTTTCTTATTTTTTTATTGTATGCTTCCTACTATACGAGATATGACGATCCAAGATCGAAAGATCATATCAAAATCGTACCAAATCGGTACAAAAGAGATCACTTTTGAGACAGGGCGATTGGCACTTTTTGCAAATGGAGCCGCTGTCATCAAAGATACTCATGGAAATTTTCTCCTAACAACAGCTTGAATCGGGAGCGAACGAGATGGGAATTTTTTTCCGCTTTCTGTCGACTTCCAAGAAAAATACTACGCCAGCGGTAAAATCGGTGGAAATCGCTTCATGAAGCGAGAATGACGACCAAGTGATGCATCGATTATTACCAGTCGTATGATTGACCGACCAATTCGACCGATGTTTTCGAGCTCAACTCGAAGTGAAATCCAAATTATTTCGACGATTCTTTCATCGACCTGAGAAAGTGAGTTTGGTTGGTATGGAATTACAGGCGCTTCCCTCTCGCTCCAACTTGCTGGAGTCACTGATTTTGAAGCTCCAGTCTCTGGTGTGCGAATCATAAGTGATGAAAAGGGAAATTTTATCTTTGATCCGACATTTGAACAAATCGAAAACGCACATCTCGACCTTACTGTTGCTGGTACCAGCGATGCTATTACTATGGTAGAATCTCAAAGTCAAGAAGTATCGGCAGAGCTGATGATCAAGGCTTTTGAATTTGCTCATAGTCATATCAAGGATCTCTGTAAAGCGCAAGAAGATTTCATAGAGCTGTACCAGCAAGCCTATGAAATTCCAGAAGTAAAACTTATAAAAAAAGAAATCGATCCAGAACTCGAAGTTGCTGTCAAAAGACTGGTCGAAGAGAGTGATATCACAGAGCTCTATGGTCTTGGAAAAATCGAATTTCATGATGCAATTCGATCACTCGTAGAGGGTGTCGTCGAAGAAATCGCCCAAGAAAATGTAAGCAACGACACTTCGCTCGAAGAAGCTATCACCCAGGTACCAGCAGGACAGGTTGCTGATGTTGTCAAATCTCTGGTCAAAGCTCATATGCGAAAAACAGTTCTCGAAACAGGAAAACGACTTGACGGACGAGAAACAGATCAGGTTCGACCAGTTCGAGCTGATACTTCTCTTTTTGAGAGAACACATGGAACCGGACTG
>PDWI01003246.1_pt1 | contig 23119 bp, 17 predicted proteins | sample 1430891 | NCBI WGS metagenome assembly PDWI01 (sample SAMN01162508, study PRJNA174530) | Oral metagenome, whole genome shotgun sequencing project. | biome: Marine environment; feature: Marine mammal; material: Swab sample of the gingival sulcus; isolation source: swab sample of gingival sulcus... | reverse complement strand
TGGCTAGCAAAAAAATGGGGTTTTGATCCAAACAGAAAAACTCCAGCGCATGAAATGAACGACGGCGTTGACTACGTTCCAGCAAAAGCTCCAGTATTATTGGGGCACCACTTTTCATCTATAGCTGGCGCAGGTCCTATCGTTGGACCTATCGCAGCAGCTATATTTGGATGGCTACCAGTTTACATATGGATAATCGTGGGATCGATTTTCTTTGGTGGCGTGCATGATATGGGTGCACTTTTCCTATCTGTAAGAAACAAAGGTAGATCTCTTGGTGAATCCATTGGTAAATCTTTGGGACAAACAGGAAAAGTTTTATTCGCAGTATTCTCATGGCTCACACTACTACTAGTTGTTGCTGCTTTCACAAACATAGTTGCTAACACATTCGTAGCTTCACCATCATCTGCAACAGCATCGCTACTATTCATAGCGTTGGCAGTTGTATTCGGTATCTTTGTATACAGGAAAGGTGGAAGTCTGTTGGTCGGTACAGTATTAGGCGTAATTGGTATGATAGTTGCTATATGGATAGGTACTGTAGCTCCTCTAAGTCTTTCAAAAGAGGTGTGGATGTTCATCCTACTAGGATATATCTTTGTAGCTTCAGTTACTCCAGTATGGATATTGCTCCAGCCTAGAGACTATCTAAATTCATTCCTACTATACGCAATGCTAATAGGTGGTTTTGTCGGCGTAATCCTATACAACCCAGTAATGGTAAAACCAATGCTTACAGGATTTTCAGTTGGCGAAGGGGCAGGAGCGAAATTATTATTCCCAATGCTATTCGTAACAGTTGCATGTGGAGCTATATCAGGCTTCCATTCCTTGGTTGCTTCAGGTACTACATCTAAGCAGATGGACAACGAAAAAGACCTAAGATTAATCGGTTACGGCGCAATGCTGATAGAAGGTGTTCTAGCTGTAATCGCAGTGGTAACTGTAGGTTACATCGCTACAGCTCCAGAAGGTGGTCCTGTAGCAATATTCTCTAGTGGTCTAGGTACATTTATGACATCATTCGGTCTTCCGCTAGAAATTGGTGTTAGCTTCACAGCTCTAGCTATCTCAGCATTCGCTTTGACATCTCTAGATACAGCTACAAGACTTGCAAGATTTATCTTCCAAGAAGCATTTAGCAAGGTTGGCGAAGAAACAACTACAAACCCAATCACAAACAGATACGTTGCAACTGGTATAACAGTTGTTCTAGCTGGATGGCTCGGATTCTCTGATTGGAAAGCAATATGGCCTATATTCGGTTCTGCAAACCAACTACTAGCTGCAATTGCACTTATAGCACTTGCAGTAGCGCTTAAGGACATGGGCAAGGCTTACAAGATGATACTACTACCTATGGTATTTATGTTCGCGGTTACACTAACTGCTCTGTACTCTCTCATAATGGCAAATATGGCTACACAAAATTACATACTTCTAGGCTTCGCTGTAGCTCTTATGATTTTAGCTGGCGTACTACTTGTCCTTGCGTTCAAGTCGTTCACAAAACCTACACTACAACAGGCTGATTCAAGTAAGTAGAAAAAGTTTTTCTAATGTTGTAAAAGTTTTTAAAGCCGGTAAGCTAAATCGACTTGCCGGCTTTTTTCAGACTTTTAGGTTTTACGATATGAGTACAAACTAAGGTTGAAATATTTAGAAGGGTTAATAAGATGAAATTACTAAATGGCATAAGGTTATTCTTCCAAGGAGCTTTTGATTTTGAACGAAAGTCTACGGGGATTATAGAAAATACTTATGAACAGGAACTAGAAGAGTTTATGATTCTCTGTTTTAGTGACTTATTGGGAATAGACCTCCCAACCGGATACTACGCATTAGAAATTTACCCTTTCTTAGCCGACGAAATAGAAAGATGGCAGAAAAATTCAAATGATAGGGCTTCAATATGGGAGACTATGTGGTCTCAGCTGGAAATGGACCCGTAATAAATTTCGGATAGAAGATAACAATAACTAAAACTACAAAAAGGAGATATTATGGGAAGGATATTGTTCTTCGGAGGTAAAGGCGGAGTTGGAAAAACCAGCTGTTCAGGTGCATACGCAATAGCTAAATCAAAACAAGGCAAAAAGGTACTCCTGGTTTCAACCGATCCCGCGCACTCCGTATCTGACTTGTTCGAGACAAAAATAGGTAACGAAATAGTACAGCTACGAGAAAACTTAGACGCTACTGAAATAAACCCAGAAGAAGAGAGCGAAAAATACATAGAGAAGATTAGAGCATCTATAAACAAGGTCTACTCTGTAATAATAGTTGAAGAAATAAACAAGCAACTAGATGCAGCAAAGGTATCACCAGGTTCACACGAAGCTGCTCTATTTGACAAAATGATAGAGATAATAAACGAAACAAGCGAAAAATACGACTACATAGTATTCGACACAGCACCCACAGGGCATACAGTGAGGCTGCTTACACTACCGTCACTCTTAGAGTCTTGGATTGACAGCCTGCTTAAAAAACGCAAAAAAACCCTGCGTTACAAAGAGATGGCTACAGGTGATATGGAATTAAGCAGCAGGGACGAGATAATAGGTATTCTTATGCGCAGAAAGAAAAACCTCGTAAAGGCGCAAGATATACTACTAGATTCTGGAAAATTAGGTTTTATATTCGTGCTAAATGCGGAAAAACTAGCAATAGACGAAACTGTAAAAGCGACAGAAATACTCAATAAATACGATGTTCCAATAGCTGGATACGTAGTAAATAGGATACTCCCAGAAAACCCAACTGACGATTTTTGGAAGCAGAAAAAAGAGACAGAGGCAAAACACCTAGAAGAGATAAATAGAATATTTAAGGGAAAACAAATATACAAGATTCCACTCTTGGTCAAGGATATGGCATCGAGTGAGGTTGATGCTATAGCGAAATGCTTCGAGTAGTTTTCGCTGGTTAAATTAGCACCTAAGCACGTTTGCACGGATGTTCGCCTTCCTCATTTAGGTTTAACTAAACTGCGTCAGGTCTCAATCCTATCAAACGCGCTTATCTATCTAATTTACCTCAGCGAAAATGGTGTACGAAACAAATTAGTGAAAAGCACATCTTCCTCATTTAGGTTTACTAAACTCCGTCAGGTCTCAATCCTATCAAACGTGCTTATCTATCTAATTTACCTCAGCGAAAACGCTGTACAAAATAAATTAGTGAAAAGCACATCTTCCTCATTTAGGTGTTTACTACGCTGCGTCAAAATTACTTGTTCTTTTGAGTTTTCACTTCCTTATCTTCGTATAAATGCTTCAGTCGAGTAGTTACTACACTCCTTCAGCATTTTACTCGATAAGTTTGTGAAATTTTCAAAATTACTGCGTAATTTGAGTCTAATGTACAATGTATTTGTTTATAAACTAAATCCACCATTTAAATATGGTGGATTTTTTGACCTAGGAGAATGACACCAAATAATCCATGTCAAGGTTACAAGGATGAGGGAGATCAAGTACTTGACACAGAGTAGAATTTATTGTATGTTAATCCCAAAACGGTATATATTACCGTTAAATAAGAATATAAGGAAGTAACAAATGAAAAAAATTCATGGTATTTTTATTATCGTAATCACTCTTTTTTTGCGAAGTATTCAATCTGTACTAACGCAAATCGTTGCATATATTGATGAGCAAACTGGCACATCTTTTGTTGATGTAAATAATTACTTTTTATTTGAACATAATGTAATTTTAGTGATTTTGTTATTAAAAAGTAAAGAATGGTAGATATAAATTTTTGGTCACTCACCAATAAGAAACATTATAATAGGGATGGATATGTTTTCTGAAAGCATTAGCTTAAGCAAGTAGGGAGTGATCCACTGTTTAGCCGTAGACTAATTTCTTTGAATAAGATTTGCAAAATCCTTAGGCTTAGAAATTAGCAAGGCTAGACAGTTAGCACGAGTGTACGAGCAAGCGCCCCAAAGAAAATATATCATCCCTATAGTTTTCTCCTACAACCTAGATAACTAGGGCGAGCGACCTTCCTCAGTGAAAAAAGTATAAACATTAAAAATGCGATTTAAAATAATAGTGCACTTGTATAGAAATAGGGATTTGTGAAATTCTTGGGGGTGTAAACTTTTTTGTAAATAAGATTTGTATTCTTAAATATTTTTAATTTAACGCGCTTAGTCATTGTTTTTTCGAAGTTTAACTGTAAACATATATGTGTTTTGAGCAGTTAGAAAAACTGAAGCCCCCCCTAAAATAATTTCACCTGTACTACATAAAAATTTTAAATCCATCTCTATTTACTTTTCCATTTTTTAGTGGTAAAATGATTTCACTTTTTTAAAAGAAAGGAGAAAGCTTTGGACGATAACCCCCATTTATGTAGCTTTGTATATAATATTTCATTTGCGGGTATAACAGACGGGTTAGAAAATAATAATCTTTTGTGTTTTATTTGTTTGACGTGTGTTAATCGTGCTAACTTGGCTTTCTCAAAGTTCTATCTACCTAGACTTTGCTTTTCGGGCAAAAATTCTAAGGTAGATTTTTTTATTTATGATAATGGCCGTTTTTACTAGAAAGGAGTTAAAAAAGTAATGGATAGTGATATATGGCTGTATATCCTTATTTTAGTTTTTTTAGCCTTTGGAGCATCGTATTGCGCTGCTGCAGAGATCGCCTATTCTTCTATAAATAAAATCAGACTTGAATACAGGTCTAATAAGAGGGATAAAAGGGCTTCTAATGCACTGAGCATAGCAAATAGATACAATGATGCCATAACTACACTTTTAATAGGTAATAATATTACTCACATTTTTTTCGCTTCTATCTCAACTTTAGTAGCTACAAGGCTATGGGGAGTAGATTCTGTAAAATATGTTACAGTGGTCGTTTCTGTTTTCATATTTCTTTTCACGGAGCTTATACCTAAAAGCTATGCTAAGTCGCGCCCTGAGAAATTTGCTCTTTCTGTATCCGGTTCTCTTGGATTTTTGATGAAACTATTCAGTCCATTTATATTTGTGTTTTCGAGCTTGAGTGATTTTGTGTTCTCTAAGCTTCCTGAAGTAGAAAATGAAAACATATCTGATGCCGAATTTTTAGATATAATTGATACTGCCGAAAAAGAGGGCAGCATCGATGAGGTAGATAAGGGACTAATCGAGTCGGCTATCAAGTTTGAGGACATCAAGGTGAGAGATGCTTATATGTCTTATGAAAACAATGACATAGTTTTTGTAGATGTAAATTCAAGTAATGATGAGATATACAGCATAATCAAGGAAAACATGTACACCAGAATGCCCGTATACGATAAAAATATTCACAACATAATAGGCGTATTAAATGCTAACTTTTTTTTGAAAGAATTTAACAAGAATGTTAACTTTGATGTTAAAGAAATCATAGAAGAAGCTAGATATACCAATCTTAATTTCTTGATAAACGACCTTGTCATTTCTATGAAAAAGAATAAAATGCATCTATACATCGTCAGAAATTTAAACGGCAAAAACGTTGGAATAATAACGCTTGAAGACGTGTTAGAAGAGTTAGTTGGTGAAATTTACGATGAGCATGATATTGATGAAGATGACGCAGATAAAAGTCAATCCAGAAATGAGGTAACCTAATATGATATCCGCTATTAGCCTGATTGTTTTGGTTGCGATGTCTGGATTTTTCTCAGCAAGCGAAACGGCGTTTTCTTCAGTTAACCCTAGAAAATTGAAAATTTTAAAAAGCGAAGGCAACAAAAAGGCAAGTATGGCAGGATTTTTATCGAAAAATTTTGACATGACCTTATCTACTATACTACTAGGAAATAACCTAGTAAATATAGGCGCCTCAGCACTTATGACGGTTGTAATTTATAATTTATTTGGAGAAGGAGCTGTGTTTATAGGCTCGCTTGTCATGATAGTCATAATACTTATAGTGGGAGAAATAATACCAAAACTAGTAGCAAATGCTTATAACCTAAAAGTTGTACTCATATTCTCCTACCCCCTCTTTGTTCTTTACACAATACTTACGCCATTTAATATACTTATAAATCTTGTCGTTAAAAGTGCAAAGTCAATATGGACAAGAGAAAGCGAGGAGTCTGAAGCAACAGTCACAGGAGAAGAAATTGCCCTACTTATAGACAAGCAAGAGGACGAAGGCCTCATTGACAACGACAGGAGCGAGCTACTCCACTCAGTGCTTGAATTTTCTGACATAATGGCTCAGGAAATACTCACACCTAGAGTTGATATGACAGCTATAGATTTAGAAAATGATTTTGAAACCATAAAAAATACCATAGTAAATTCGAGACATACGAGGATACCTGTATATAGTAAAAATATAGATGACATAAAAGGCATAATTCATTCTATGGCATTTTTAGTAGAGTACGCCAGCAGGGGAGAATTTGACATAAGAGAAATTTTGACCCAACCTGCCATTGTTTATCAAACCACATCACTACCGCAAGTATTCAAGAAACTCAATTCCAAAAGGGTACATATGGCGCTTGTTATAGATGAATACGGCGGAACGATGGGGATTGTAACAATGGAAGACGTATTGGAGGAATTAGTTGGAGATATCTGGGATGAAAACGACATTGTAGAGCTTGAATTTGAAGAAGTTGACGGAAAAGTCATAGTTGATGGAGATGTAACTATAAGAGATTTTGCAGATTACTTTGAGTTTGACTACGAAGAAATAGATTCTGATTACACAACTGTTGGTGGATGGGCACTTGAAATGCTTAATGACGAAGCAAAACTTGGCGAAAACTTTGATTTTGAAAACATTAATATCGGTGTAAACGAAATGGATGGATATATAATTGAGAAACTAATTATTAGGCGCATTAACGAAGAAGAAAATGATGTATAGCTTCTTTAGAGGAAGCAAAAAAATATTGGTGACTATTGGGTTTAAAAAATCACTAACCCAATGTACATAAACATTTTGTTAAAACAATACAGAGGAGGAATTTATGGGGAATCATAAGTACAATTTTGATGAAGTTATAGACAGACGAAAACATCATTCAAAAAAATGGACAGATTGGTCTAGTAGAGGTCTTGAAGTAAATGATGAAATTTTACCTCTGTGGATCGCAGATATGGACTTTAAGTGTGAAGAAAGAATACTAAAAGCCTTACACGACACAGTTGATTTTGGAATTATCGGTTACGATGCAGCTCCAAAAGATTATTATGACGGTTTTATTAATTGGCAAAAACAAAAGTATTCGTGGGATGTTAAAAAAGAATGGTTTTTACCATCTCCCGGAATAGTGCCTGCCATATCTATGGCTGTACAATCTATGACAGAGCCTGGGGATAAGATACTAATTCAGCCACCTGTATATTACCCGTTCTTCAGCGCGGTAAAAGTTAATAAAAGAACACTGGTAGAAAACGTATTGCTTGAAGGTGAGAATAGATACGAAATAGATTTTGAAGATCTAGAAAACAAAATTAAAGATTGCAAAATGATGATATTGTGTAACCCTCAGAATCCTGTAGGTAGGGTATATTCAAAAGAAGAGTTAACTAAGATAGGTAATTTGTGTGTAAAATATGACGTTATTATAATTTCTGACGAGATACATTGTGATCTTTTGATGAAAGGCCAAAAGCATACGCCTATAGCTACTATATCTGAAGAATTTGCTAACAGGACAGTTACTTTAGCAGCTCCTAGCAAGACTTTTAACATAGCTGGTTTGGCTCAATCTGTAGCAATAATTTCTAATGAAGAATTAAGACAAAAGTTCGCCACAGGGTTGAAATCTTTTGGGCTTATGCACATGTCGAGCTTTGGAATTACTGGTTTTAAAGTAGCGTACAAGTATGGAGCTGAGTGGTTAAAAGAAGTTTTAGAATACATAGAAGGCAATGTAGATTATGTTATGGATTATCTAGAAAAAAATATTCCAAACGTAAAAGCGTATAAGCCTGAAGCGACATTCTTGATGTGGCTTGATTTTAGAAACGTAACTACTGATCCTGAAAAATTAGAAGATATTATTAAAAACAAGGCAAAGATTTTGATGGATCCAGGTGCTAGCTTTGGCGAATCAGGCACTTGTTTCTATAGACTAAACATTGCGAGTCCCCGTTCAGTAATTGAGGATGCGATGAAGAGAATTGAAGAAGCTGTAAAGCATTAAAAAGGGAGGGAATATGAATAGACAAGAAAGAGTAATGAACGCATTACAAGGAAAAACTGTTGATAGAGTCCCTGTATCGGCTTGGATGCATTTTTCAGATGTAGACCAAGACCCTGTTTCTCTTGCTCAAAGGCATTTTGAGTTTAATGAAAAATATGATTTTGACTTTATCAAAATGATGCCTTTTGGAACGTACTCCATACAAGATTACGGTGCTCAAATTAAGATTTACTGCGACAAGTATAAAGAGCCTATAATCCTATCACCTGGAATAACAAGTATAGAAGGATACAAAGAACTCAAGGTTTTAGATGGGCGATATGGAACCCTAGGTAAACAAGTTCAATTTGCAGAGCATCTTTCTAAATTAGTTAAAGGCAATACACCTTTTATACAGACGATATTTAGTCCTTTGTCAACTTTGAAAAAATTGACCAAAAATGCTGTACTAGAGGATATGAAGAAGGACCCTGAAGCCGTGAAAATAGCGTTAGAAGCTATTACTCAAACTACAATTAATTTTATAAATGAAAACTTAAAAGTTGGGGTAAGCGGGTTCTTCTTTGCAACACAAAACGCTACTTACGATGTTGTTAGTGAAGCTGAATTCGACGAATTCGCAAAGCCTTTTGATTTAAAGGTTATTAATTCTTATAAGGACAAAACTTTCTTTAACGTAATTCATATACATGGTAAAAACATTATGTTTGATAAAGTTTTAGAAAGTTTTGATGTCAATTGTTTAAATTGGCATGATAGAGCTACTTCACCAAGTTTTAAAGAGGCGAGAGAGAAAACTAATAAAACTTTTTTAGGAGGTGTTCAAGAAGTTCCGTATTTTGTTGGTGATGTTCTACATTATGACTCAATAATGGCTAAAGCAACGCCTGATCAAGTTCTTACACATGTTAAGGAAGCCATTGATGAAGTAGATGGTAAATCCTTAATTATAGGACCGGGTTGTGTAATTGACCCTAGAACCAGTGAAGAAAATCTCAGAGCGTTGAGAAAAGCTGTTGAAATGTAATTGAAAAGTTTTGTGTTTAGGAGGTAGTTATGAAAAAGAAGAGTTTATTGATGGTTGTACTTGCTGCTTTATTGGTAATATCACTGGTTGCTTGCGACGGAAAAACAGATGAGAGCTCGCAACCATCTGATGATAAAGATAAAGAACAAGTCGAATCAGATGAAAAAGATAGCGAGGAATCTGATTCAAGCGATGCAAAAGATTCATCAGATTGGAATGTAGAAAGACCTGAAGGAGTTCCAGAAGATTATCCTAATAAAGATATAGAATATATTTACGGATTTGGACCAGGATCTGTTCAAGATGCTTATATTAGAATCTTATTTGAAAAAGCAGCTGAGAAAGAAGGCTGGAAAAATGCAATGTTTGTTAGATATAAAGAAGGTGCAAGCGGAAAAATTGGTTGGAATGCAATAGCAAAAGCAAAGCCAGATGGGTATACAGTTGGTTTTGTTCCAACAGCTATGATGGTTCCAGCAGTAGCCGAAGCTGGCACTGAAGCAGTTCAATTTGGTTTAAATGAGTATTCTTACATCTTTAACATGATGAGTGACCCAGGAGTAATAGGTGTTTCTGCAGAGTCAGAATATAACACTCTAGAAGATTTGGTTAAAGCTGCAATTGATAACCCTGGTGAAATTACAGTTGGCGTAACTTCCACCATAGGGCAAGAAGGTTTAACTGTAAAACAAATTCAAAACCAAACTGGTGCTAAGTTTAATATTACAGCATTTGATTCAGAACCCCAAGTTTTAACCGCTGTAGTTGGTGGACACCTTGATGCTTATTGTTTAAACGTAACTAATATAACTACTTTTTTGGAGAACGGTCAAGTTAAAGCGTTGGCAACAGGTGGAACTGAAAGATCTGAATTTTTACCTGAAGTTCCAACTTACAAGGAAGCAGGTTATGACATAACTCAAATCAATATGAGGGGCGTTGCTGGTCCTAAAGACATGCCTGAGCCAATTAGACAGTACTTAGAAAATTGCTTAGTTGCAGCTGCTAATGACCCTGATGTTAAAGAACAAATTAAGGATATGCAAATTCCGCTTGATACTTTGACAGGAGCCCAAATGAAAGAAAAATTTGATGTCATAAATGCAAGTTACGAAGAATTGTGGAAAGCCTCGCCTTGGCAGTAGTATATTAGCAGCATTGAAGGAACTGTTTTTCAAGCAGTTCCTTCATAACATTTTGATAAGGAGATGCTATGGATACAAATGATAAAAAAGAAAATGCGGACGAAAATTCCGAAATTGTAGAAAAAGAAAAACGCAAATTTAATCACAATTATATTTCCGTTATAATACTTTACGTTTTTTCCGTGTTGTTTTTGATTGAATCCAGAAAAATTACAATTTTTGATTCAGCATTGTTTCCGTATATTGTAAGTGGTTTTTCAATTTTTATAGCTACAATTATACTAATTAGAACGCGTTTAAAACGAGGAGACAAAGAGGAATTTGATTTTGAGGGAACTCCAGGAGCTATTAAATTTGCTTTAGCTATGGCTATATATGCTGTTGGTTGTTATTATATAGGATTTTATATTTCTACAATAATTTTTTTAATGGCAAGCATGTATTTATTAAAACAGAGAAACTATAAAACGATGATAGCTATTTCTATATTAACACCAGTTATTATCTATATCTTTTTCGATTTATTATTAGACTTAAGAATACCAGCTGGAATTTTGTTCGGATAAAGCACATAAATTGGATATGATATTATTAAATTAGGAGGTGTTAATTTGGATTTATTACAATACTTAATAGGGATATTGACAGTTGAAAATATGATATGGCTTACTATCGGTTCGCTGGTTGGAGCTTTGTTAGGAGCCTTACCTGGAATGTCAGCAACCACAGGTATAGCCATGTTTTTGCCTGTAACTTTTGGATTACCACCGGTAACAGGACTTATAACGCTTGTTGCAATTTATGTAAACGCATCATTTGGCGGTAATATAACAGCTGTTCTTATAAATACACCAGGTTCTGATGACTCGCTATTTATGACCTTTGATGGGTATCCTATGACCGTTCGAGGAGAAGGACTTAAAGCTATAGGCATTACAACTTTTAGCGCATTTTTTGGAGGCATTTTAGGAGGTATAGCACTCCTCTTTATAGCACCAAAACTAGCTTTAATTGCCGTTAAATTTGGTCCTGTAGAACTATTTTTGACAACGTTGATGGGAATAGTTATAATCGTAGGACTTTCTAAGGATGCGATGTTAAAGGGTTTGGCAAGTGCCAGCATGGGGTTTCTGTGTTCTATGATAGGTTTAGACAGTATAACTGGTTTATCTAGATTTAGTTTTGGAATAGAAGCAGTATATGATGAACTCCCCCTTGTTCCTGTAGTGCTTGGTTTGTTTGCTATTTCTCAAATTTTAATAATGATAACAGAAAAACAAGATACTATTGCTGTTGATAGCTCTAGTATGAAAGGGTCTCCATTTTTGTCTTTGAAACATTTGATTAAATTATTGCCAGTAAATATAAGATCTTCCATAATCGGCACATTAACTGGTATAATACCAGCTGCGGGAACTACTGTTGCTGCTGGTATATGCTACAATGTAGAAAGAAAATTATCTAAAAATCCGGATTCTTTTGGAAAGGGTAATGAAAAGGGATTAGCTGCTGTTTCAGCGGCAAACAACGGTCTTGTAGGAGGATCTCTAGTACCTCTTATGACACTTGGTATCCCTGGAAATGGTACAGCAGCTTTGTTTTTGGGTGGGCTTTTAGTTCATGGCCTTTCGCCTGGTATACAGTTATTCCAAAATAGTGCCGAAACTGCCTACGGTATGATATTTGGTCTTATACTAGCAAACTTTTTCATACTGATAGTTGGATTGTTTGGAGCTCCTCTATATGCTAGAGTTACTATAATACCAAAGGGAATATTGATACCTATAATTGCGACTTTATGTGTTCTTGGTGCTTTAACTTTTAGAAATTTGATTTTTGATGTTATTTTAATCTTATTCTTTGGATTACTAGGTTATTATTTGAGAAAAGCAAATTTTTCTTTAGCACCATTCGTTCTAGCTTTTGTTTTAGGAAGAACTACAGAAATCAATTTAAGAAGAGCTATAGCATTATATAGCGGTCATTTTTCAGAAGTTATATTTAAGCCTGTTCCAATCTTATTGATTACTATAAACTTAATATTTTTAATATCTCCGTTTTGGGATGATATAAAAGGATTTTTCAAAAAACAATCTGCATAAAATGTAGATTGTGTATCAATAAATATCATTAATTATAGCCCTCAATATATATTGATAGCTCATATTGAGGGCTACTTATTTTTATTTATAATTTTCTGATAAAGGTGTCTATAATCCAAACGGCATAAAAATAGCACAGCGTTTTAAAAGCACTGTGCTATAAAGTCTAACTTCGGGTCACTACATCTTATTAATGCCTTTTTTATTTTAGAAAGGTCTTGCTTATAAAGAAGGTGTCTATAAAGAGCATAATTACGCCGACTGTTATAAAAGCATCTGCTACATTGAAGATTGCAAAATTTATCAGTCTAAAATCTATAAAATCTATTACGTATCCAAACCTAAGCCTATCTATTAGGTTTCCTATACCTCCCGCTATTACAAATGCCATTCCTAAGCGCAGGAATACCTTTCCCCCAGCTTCTCCCAATTTTACCATATACACAAACATTACCGCCATAGCAATGGATGTAACTATCACCAAGAACGACTGCATACCCTTCATGGTACTGAAGGCAGCCCCAGTATTTTCTGTATAAGTAAAGTGGAGCACCCCATCTATCAATGGATAGGTTCTGTTTCCCTTTAAATATAGTTCTGCAAGGTATTTTGTATATTGATCAAGAGCTATAGCAATAAAAACCACTAAAGATATAACCACCTACTATCCTCCCAAAATTTTTCTAATCTACTTTTCTATAATCGCCTTTATGTACTTTATTTTTTTCCCCTGTTCTAGGTACTTTTTCTCGTATTCAGTCATTATAATATCCCTGTCATGAGAGTGTAGGTCTTCTGTTTTTTCATCGACCACAAAACCCGCTTCAACAAACTCTTCTAAGGTAAACTCGTACATACCATCGTGGTCTGTCTTAAATTCAAATATTCCCCCAGGGAGGAGGACGTTTACATATCTGTCCAAAAATCCCTTGTGGGTCAGTCTCCTCTTGGCGTGTCTATTCTTAGGCCAGGGGTCTGAAAAATTAAGATATATTTTTGAAACCCTAGGTTCTGAAAATAGGTTCTCGATATCTTCTATCCTGCCCCTTACAAATCTTATGTTAGAAAGCCCTTCTTCATCGGCAATTTTTACAGCCTTTAAAAGAAGTTCTTCCTTGAATTCAAATGCCATAAATCGTTTTTCGGGATACAATCGGGCAAGGCTTAGAGAAAAACCTGAACAACCAGAACCTAATTCTATCTCTAATTCCTTGTCCCCCGCAAAATCAGATACTTCCCTTTGCAAATCTGAAGACCTGCCTTCAACTGACAGGTCTCCATATTCTATAATCAAATCCTTATAGACGAGGTATTTCTCCATCGCCCCTGGCTTTTTTCTTCTTCTCACTATTCTTTATCTCCATGTAGTCCGCCCTCAGAATAGTAGTTTGCAGCATTCCAGAGCATATATTCATCAACCCCATTATCTTTAAGAGCCCTTATCTGCTCCATTATTTCATGTGGACCATAATCTATGTAACCATCAACCCAAGTAGCGGTAAAGTCCTGTATCCAAGGTCTTAACTTGGCAGGAGTGTATAGGTTGTTATTTCTAGATATCGCATCTTTTATTGAACCATCTATACAAGCGTAGGGGTTAGCATCGGGAACTGCGAGCCCAAAGTTATTAGGACCGTAATGCGATGGATACATCATAGGTGCAACGTAGTCAACTACGTTTACCAAAGATTCCCAGTGTTGACCAATGTTCTGGTCATCTAAGGCAGATGCCATCCAGCCGAATAAGTCAGCAGTTACGTATACTTCTTTTTTAGAGAGTCTCCTGTGCGCCTCTTTCAAAAAGTTGTGAACCGCTAAGCTCTTTGTTTCGTTTAATTCGTTGTGGAAGTCCAAGCTTTCATCCGTACTAGAGCTAGTTGCAGGGAACCTAACATAGTCAAACTGGATTTCATTAAAACCTAAGTCAGCGCATTCTTCTGCCAAAGATATATTATAATCCCAAAGGTTTCTGTTATAAGGGCTAGACCAATAGACACCGTCGCCATCAGAATAAAGCCCACCGCCATCTTTGTACTGAAGTGCTTCGTCGGGGTGCTTCTTTGCGTAAGTTGAGCCCTTAAAAGTAACTATCCTAGCTACAAGGTAGATATCCTCGTCCTTTAATTTTTTTATAAGTCCCTCTATATCATCTATCATAGCATTTGCATTTTCTTCAGGCATATATTTTGCACCAGCGTCCGATTTAAATAACAGGTACCCACTATCATCCTTTACATCAATTACAAAGGTATTTATATCAGTAGTCCTAGCCAAATCGATTAAATAGTCTAAGAGACCAGCTCCATTTGCCGCGGCTCCCAAAGAAACGTAAACACCCCTGACCTTTATAGGGGGGTTGCTTTCGTATTCAGTTTTAGGATACGGTTCGTAAGACACTCCTTCAACTGGGTATTCAATAAAATCGTATAATTCTGGATAAACCTCATCGGCTGACACATACTGATTAGATGGCTTTCCTTCTACAGATTTTAATTCATAGGCTACAACACGTTTTTCAACGCTTGGCGCAGCCTCCGTAGATTCTTGATTAGAATCCGCATCTTCTGATTCTTGATCTGACTCAGAATCTTCCTCATTGGACTCTACAACAACTTCTTCGTATATCTTTCTTTTTATAACTATGCTTCCCTTGTGTGGCGCTTCAACAGCTGTCTCAGAGTTAAAATCTGGTCCATCGTATAGCATAGCATTTCTTCCACAATAAAAGGTCTTTGCCTTAAGAGACTCTGCCTTCTGACTCTCTATATCAATATTTTTTATCTCTACTGACTTTTTGAAGGCAGCTTTTTTATCTGCAATCTTCTGAGCAGTTATATCCTCTTTAGAACCAGCTTGAGAAGAACCAGACGATCCCGAATCATCTCCCCCACAAGCGCTAAAAACAAACAAGAACACAACCACCATAACTACACTTATAATTCTTTTCATTTGTATATTCTTTACCTTTCTTACTTGCTATTTTAATATTGATAATAGCAAACATTGACATTTAAAAAACCCAAGAACGCCTTATCACACATTCAGACTAGGACAACCCTCAGATACCCAAGAACGCCTTAAAACTCATTCAGACTAGGGTGACACCTCAGATACCCAATAACACTTTAAAACTCATTCAGACTAGGGTGACACCTCAGATACCCAAGAACGCTCTAAAACTCATTCAGACTAAGATAAATGGATGAGATTCTAGGAACTAGCAAATTTTTAGCTCGTAGTGTACTAAAAACGTACATGAGAGATAAAAATTTGCGTATTCCGACGAAGGTCGCCATTTATCGACGTCTGAATTAGATGTTGGCTCTATAAGCCCCCCCTATTATAAAATTCCCCGGAGTTCCTAGCCTATCTATATCTTCGTCCAATACCCAGACTCCTCCAAATCCTTCAGAGCTCATCGCTACCTTGAAGTACAGCATAGCTATTCCAGCTTCTAGGTATGCAAGTCTGTTATCTTCGTATCCGTCATCTGCGTTTATAGCTAGAAGGATATATTCTTTGCCTATTACAAATCTCCATGGTTGCCTGTTCAAGCTAGATGGAGCAAACTTCATATAGTGAAAAGCCTCAAAGTAACCTCTTTGCTCTAACTCTTCAGCTTCAGCTTCTTCACCAAATGTTCCCATATATACAAAGTCGCTTGTAGACATTCTAGAGCTTACCTTTTCGTCACTACCGTATTCCACACTTTGCTGGGCGGTTCTCTTTTGAGAAGACCCTCCAAATATAGATGCTAGGAATGATGGCTTTTCTGGATATCCCAGTGCAAGTATACAAGCTACACTATAAGGTGCTTCTACACCCAACAACTCAGATATCTTATCTTCGTTTGAATTAGTGCTTATCCAACAAGAACCAATCTCTTGCTCAGCAATTCCTAATGCAAGCCATTCAGCTGAATATCCAGCAGCTTTGAGGTTTTCGCTACCTTCTTTAACTACTAAAACAAGATAGTGCGGAGCCTTTATCATAACGCCACCATAACCAGCTATACCTTCTAATTTATTTGCAAAATTTGATCCGTCTTCAAAAAGTTTATATCCCAGGCCATCATCAGAACATAGCTTTGGCATACTTTCGAGTTTTTCTTTAAGCATGCTTAAGTCATTGGAATTTAATTTCTTGTTAGAAAAGTCCCTTGTTGACTTCCTCTTTTTTATAACTTTTTTCATCATTTTAACAGTTCCTCTCTGTCACTTCTTAAAAACACCAAAACAAGGACTCCTTTATAAAGAGGCCTCTTCGTAAAGTACATAATATCATAATAAGAACTAATTGTACAAAAAAAAATAATAACAGGAATAAACAGAAATTATAATAAGAACCATATATGCCTATTGCTTATTAGACTCTTTCTAATGTATAATTGTTTCTAAAGAAGATTTTACAAAGATGTTCTAAATCTACGCGAAATACAAATAAACTATTTGTAAAGGAGATTCATTATGGGAAAAGCAATTAAGGCAGGCTGCGGAGTATCAAAAAAGAAGGCTCCCGCAGTTGAAGTTAAGGAAGAAGTTAAGGTAATGGCCAATGAGGAGGAAAAAACTATGATTAAAGTAGGAGCACCGGCACCAGATTTTACACTTCAAGCTTATCACAAAGGCGAATTTAAACAATATTCACTATCAGAATTCAAGGGTAAATGGGTTCTACTATGCTTCTACCCTGGCGATTTTACCTTCGTTTGAGCAACTGAGGTATCAGCAGTTGCTGATAGGTATAGCGAACTACAAGGATTAGATGTAGAAGTTCTATCTTGCAGTGTAGACAGTATATTTGTACACAAAGTATGGAACGAAGTAGAGCTTACAAAAATGGTTGATGGAGGTATTCCATATCCAATGCTTTCAGACCAATCAGGAGAAGTTGGCTCTATGTACGGTGTATATGACGAAAAAGCTGGTGTAAACATGAGGGGAAGATTTATAATCGACCCAGATGGAATCGTTCAAGGCTATGAAGTCTTAACTCCTCCAGTAGGAAGAAATGTTAACGAAGCAGTAAGACAGCTCAAGGCATTCCAGTTAGTAAGAAAGTCAGCTGGCGGAGAAGCTACTCCATCAGGATGGCAAGAAGGCGGAATCACTTTAAAACCAGGTCCAGATTTGGTTTCTAATGTATGGAAAGCATGGACTGTTAAGGATTTAAAAAAGTAAACTAAGTTAAAAATATGATTACAAATGTGGGGGGCTGACTAGCATAACGCAGCTAGCCCCTCAACTTTGTTAGCAAAAACAGAAAAAACAGCTCTTAACCTAAGTGATAGCAAAGGTTATAGGGCTTTATTTTTTTATGAAACCTATAGAAAAATAAATATTATTCAACGCTTGAGATATCTTTTACATCTTCAATGTATAATAGATATTGCGAACGGGAAAAAAACATTTTATAAAGGTTTGTATTTTTTTAAAAATTGTGGTATTTCTATTGAACGAAAAGATATTTATAATCTAAAAAATTTCGGAATGCGATAAAAATAATCGGAGGTTTTCAATGTTTAAAATAGCGATTTGCGACGACGAGTTGATATCCGAAAATAAAGTAAATATATTGATAATAACATTTTTTATAATAGTTATATTAGTCGGAGTATTACTTACCTCTAGAGCAAGCAAACACAGCATAGAACTCTATACCTATAACGGAAATTTAAGCACAGAAGAACAAGTAGAATATATTAAACATAACACTCCTATACTTACCGAAGACGATATAGAAACCTATAATTTAAAAGACAATAAACTGTTTTTTAAAGACGAACTAATCAAAGAAGGGGAATCTAGGATAAAAAATGATAAAAAACAACAGAACCCAGAAACCGCCTATGGGTTTATCAATGGTGGCTCAAAAACATTAAATGTAGAAAAAAATACAAAGTTCTTATTAGCCGTAGATAAAAATATAATATATGCAGGACACTTTGCAGATTCAATGGTTTCAAGTTCATTAAATCAAGGAATAGTTATCTACGAATTTATTGATGCAAGGGGTTTAGAAATTAAATATAACAAAGATATTTATGAAGGGGATAAAACGCCTGACCCTAGGGATTCCAAATTATTTATAAACGCCCTTAAAGATATGAATTTGATTAGCGAAAAAAAAGAAGATAAATCAGAATCACACGAAGAAAAAAATCACTCCCCTAGGCTATCAAAAGAAGCTATTGAAAACGCCGTATTTGAAATAGAGATGAGAGAACTAGAAACTAAAGATCAAGAACATTACCACTCTGTAGTTGTAGATTGTTTAAAATACTTTCATGAAGATGATGAAGTAGTAGCCATATGTTGGGTAAATTCAGAATCCTATTCTTTTTCAGAAGGAATATTTGAATCTCAAACAGGATCTAGCATGCCTATAGAATACAGATTTTTAAATGAAAATGGCTTATCTTTAAAAACCCAAATGCTTGCAGAAGATGGATCATACTATACAAAATCCCTAAAGAAAATGGCACGTGGAGATAAAGAGCTTGAAGATATTCTATTCTCCTACCCGCCTAATCCAAATAGTGAAAAGCAAAACGAGGCATACGATGCTAAGATGAAAACTCTGCGCTTTTATGCGGAAATAAAAGGATTAAAAAACTTTACTTATTCTGTAGATGAAATACCTGGATATGATAAAGATGTCTTTATATTTGAAAACATGGAAAATCAGCCAGAGGGAACTATATCAATAGTTAAAAAAGATGATTTTGAAAAAGCAAAAGACAGCATAGGGAAAGGAAACTGGCCATACTATGAGGGGGTTAATCTTCACATAGAATCTGGTATAGTTACAAAAGCTACATTTGATACATTCAAAAATGAATAAGCTAAGTTTCCGGAAGAAGATTTGGAAAAAGCCAAGTTTGAAATAAGGAAAGCAAAATAGCCAAAATGCCAATCCCTGAAATTACACCTTAAAACAGCAATAGTTCTAAATATCGTAATATTCAGACTTCCAAACTAAAATACTTCAATTTATTTTAAGTTCAAATATGACGCTGTATAAGACTTACCTATATAGTTCTCAGCCACATATTCTGGTGTCCCCTTTGCTATAACCTCTCCGCCCTTATCTCCACCATCTGGACCCAAATCTATTATATAATCCGCACACTTTATTACATCCAGATTGTGTTCTATAACTATTACGGTGTTTCCACCATCCACCAAGCGTTTAAGCACTTCTACCAGCTTGTGAACGTCGGCTATATGGAGTCCAGTAGTAGGTTCGTCTAATATATATAAGGTTTTCCCCGTGCTCCTCTTTGAAAGCTCTGTTGCAAGCTTTATTCGCTGAGCTTCTCCCCCTGATAGTTCAGTAGAAGGTTGACCGAGCTTTATATATTCAAGACCTACGTCTATTAAGGTTTCAAGCTTCCTCTTTATGGACGGAACAGCCTCAAAAAATTCATAGGCTTGGTGAACCGTCATATCCAATACTTCTGAGATGTTCTTTCCCTTGTATTTCACCTCTAGGGTTTCCCTATTATACCTCTTGCCCTTACAAACCTCACAGGGAACATAGACATCTGGCAAAAAGTGCATTTCTACCTTGATAAGTCCATCACCCTTACAAGATTCGCAACGCCCACCTTTTACGTTAAAACTAAAACGCCCTTTTTTGTAACCCCTAGCCTTAGCAGAGGGAACTCCCGCAAAAAGATCCCTAATCTTGTCAAAAAGTTTGGTGTAGGTTGCTGGATTAGAACGAGGAGTCCTTCCGATGGGAGATTGGTTTATCTCTATAATCTTATCTATGTTTTCATAGCCTAAAATCTCCAAATGTTTTCCCGGTCTTATTTTTTTTGACCTTCCTATTTTGGAAACCAATCCCTTATACAATACCTCATTTACTAGAGAGCTCTTTCCAGAACCTGAAACTCCTGTAACTGCTGTAAATAATCCAAGTGGAAAATCTACATCGATTTTTTTTAAATTATTTTCAGCAGCTCCTCTAACACTTATGTAACCAAGGTCTGTTCCCCGCCTCTTTTCAGGAACAGCAATAACTTTTCTGCCAGATAAATATGCCCCAGTTATAGATTCTTCACAGGCAATTATGTCATCGATACTTCCCTCTGCAACTACGTATCCACCTCTTTCTCCCGCTTCAGGTCCCATATCTATTATGTAATCACAGAATCTTATAGTGTCCTCATCGTGTTCAACCACTACAAGTGAATTTCCAAGGTCTGTGAGGTTTCTAAGTGTCTGAAGAAGCATTGCGTTGTCCTTCTGGTGGAGGCCGATAGATGGTTCATCCAGTATATACAAGACCCCGCATAGGGCTGAACCTATCTGTGTAGCGAGCCTTATTCTCTGAGATTCTCCACCGGATAGGGTTCCAGCAGCCCTAGATAGGGTAAGGTATCCAAGCCCTACATCATCTAAAAAACTAAGTCTTGAAATTATTTCCTTTAATATGGGTTCTGCTATCTCCCTTTTTCCTTGGGGAAAATCCAATCCATCTATAAATAATTTGCAATCCTTAACTGATAAATTAGTTAGTTCTATTATGTTTATCCCACCTATTCTAACAGCTAGAACATCATCTTTTAACCTATTTCCAGAGCATTTTTCACAAGGAGTTATAGACATAAACTGCTCAATCCAAGCCCTCATGACATCAGAAGAGGTCTCCAAGTGACGCCTTTCTAGATTATTAATAATACCCTCAAAAGGCTTTTGATAGCGCCTTTTCCTTCCCCCAAAGCGACTCTTGTATTTAAAGTCTATTTTTTTTCTCCCAGTACCGTAAAAGATTTCATCTTTTAGTTCCTGTGGATAATCACAAAATGGAGTGTCTATACTAACCCCAAATGTTTCTAAAAGTGACTCCATAAGGCTAGAATAGTAGGTCCCGTCTAAATTACTGCTATATGTTGATATAGCTCCCTCCCTGTATGATAGGTTCTCGTCAGGAACTACTAGGTCTATATCTACACGAAGTTTTTCACCAAGACCCTTACATTCATCACACGCACCATATGGAGAGTTAAAGGAAAACATCCTAGGTTCCATCTCAAGAATCCCGCTTCCATGTTCAGGGCATGAAAAATTTGTGCTATACAGGGTTTCTTCACCACCTACAATCGACGCCAACACTATGCCATCAGTAAGTGAAAGCGCTATCTCTATTGAATCAGATAACCTATTTCTGATTCCTTCTCTTATGACAATCCTATCTACAATTACATCTATACTGTGTTTTTTGTTTTTCTCTAGGTCTATATCCTCGGACAGATTTCTAACTTCTCCATCTACCCTAACCCTTACAAAGCCCTGCTTACTAAGGCTCTCAAAGAGCTTTTTGTGCGTACCCTTTGAGCCCCTCTCCGCGGGGGCTAGTATCTGAAGCTTGGTACCATCCTCAAACTGCATTATCTTGTCTACAATCTCATCCACAGACTGCCTATCTATAACCCGCCCACAAATAGCACAATGAGCAGTTCCTGCCCTTGCGTATAAGAGCCTCATATAGTCATATATCTCAGTGACTGTTCCAACTGTAGAACGGGGATTCCTATTAGTAGTCTTTTGGTCTATGGAGATAGAAGGGGATAGACCTTCTATAGATTCAACATTTGGCTTGTCCATCTGACCTAAGAACTGCCTAGCATAGGCTGATAGGCTCTCTACATACCTACGTTGCCCTTCTGCGTACAGGGTATCAAAGGCTAAAGAGCTCTTCCCAGATCCTGATATGCCAGTGACTACAACAAATTTATCCCTAGGTATGTCGAGGTCAATATTCTTTAAGTTATGTTCCCTTGCCCCTCTTATTTTTATAATGTTCTTTTCCAAAATTTTTCCTCTCAAAATGCAATTTATATTCTATATTACTTTTTTAATCTTTCAATTTCATCTCTTAAAGTAGCTGCCCTTTCAAACTCTAGGGCATCTGCAGCGATCCTCATTTGAAGCTTTAATTCCTCTATAAGTTCTGCTTTCTCACCAACGCTGAGTTTAACTGTATAATCATCTTCACTCTCAACTTCTTTAGTTGCCTCAATAACTTCCCTAACTGCCTTTTTTATACTCTCTGGTGTTATGCCATTATCGTCGTTATACTTTGATTGCTTGTCCCTTCTTCTGTTTGTCTCATCGATGGCACTCTGCATGGATCTGGTTATACTGTCTGCATACATTATTACCCTACCATTTACATTTCTAGCAGCACGGCCTATTGTCTGGATAAGGGACGTTTCTGAACGGAGAAATCCCTCCTTATCCGCATCTAATATAGCAACCAAGCTGACCTCTGGAATATCCAAACCTTCTCTCAAGAGATTTATTCCTATTAAGGCATCAAATTTGCCCACTCTTAGGTCTCTTATTATCTCCATTCTCTCTATTGTATCTATATCTGAGTGCATATACCTGACCCTGAGACCTAGCTTTTCATAATAATCTGTAAGATCTTCTGCCATTCTCTTTGTAAGGGTTGTAACCAGTATTCGTTCTCCTTTACTCGCTCTAATATTTATCTCTGAATAAAGGTCATCAACCTGAGATTTAGTAGGCCTTACTTCTATGATTGGATCCAGCAATCCCGTTGGCCTTATTATCTGCTCTGTAATGGTAGTAGACTTATCCCTTTCGTACTTGGCTGGAGTGGCACTCATATATAATACCCTGTCAGTCAAATCCTCAAATTCT
>PDWI01003245.1_pt1 | contig 23126 bp, 16 predicted proteins | sample 1430891 | NCBI WGS metagenome assembly PDWI01 (sample SAMN01162508, study PRJNA174530) | Oral metagenome, whole genome shotgun sequencing project. | biome: Marine environment; feature: Marine mammal; material: Swab sample of the gingival sulcus; isolation source: swab sample of gingival sulcus... | reverse complement strand
CCTGTACCCTGTACCCTGTACCCTCTCTACAAAGATACTAAAATTCAACGCATTATACAAGTTTAAAGAGTTCATTTTACTAACAAATGATGATTTATTTCGGTTGTAAAATTATAAAACTATTTTTTAATAACAAAAGAAAACTGCTTTTTTTTAATACTTTCAAAGCAAAAACTGTATTCCATACAATAAAAGGTGTATAAACTGTTTGATTTTGTAGGGCAATTAGGTGTGGAATAAGGCTTATAGCCACTTTATATTTTATATTTTTACAACAATCAATTTTTATATTCTTTTTAAAACTAATTTTTATTAATCTTGTTATAGGTAAAAAAGAAAATATTATGGTTACAAAATCATTTCATTTCGCCCATATTATAGATACACAAGCCCAAAAGTATCAAAATAAACCTGTCTTTTATGATAGATATGATACTAATCAAAAATGGGAAGCATATTCTTGGAATAAATTAAATCAAGATGTGAATACCTTAGCAAGTGCATTTGTAGAAATTGGGATTGATAAAAAAAATAGTATTGCCCAATTTTCACAAAATAGAAAAGAAAATCTAATTGTGGATTTTGGTTCTTACTCTATTGGTGGTGTAATTATACCTATATATCCTACTTCATCACTTGAACAGACTGAATTTATTGTCAATGATGCAGAAGTTAAAATTATCTTTGTAGAAGACCAAAGACAATATGATATTGCTGTGGAATTGATGCAAAAAAGCAATATAATAAAGTATATTGTGGCTTTTGAAAAAGATATTCAATTAAAAGAGAATTCTAATTCTTTCTATTTTGATGATTTTATTCAAATAGGAAAAAAAGCAAATCATAGCAAGGAAGTAGAAAAACGTAGAAAAGAGAGCAATGAACAAGATACTGCTTGTATTTTCTATACTTCGGGAACATCTGGAAATCCCAAAGGTGTTGTCATCAAGTACGACATGCTTCATGCTACAATGACTGACCATCAATCATCATTACCACAACTGACAGAAGATAATATTTCTATTACCTTTTTACCACTTACACACGTTTTTGAACGTGCATGGACATATTTAATAATGTTTACAGGTGGGATAAGTTATATCAATCATTTCCCACAACAAATACAAAAGACGATAAAAGAGGTTCGTCCTACAGCAATGTGTGCTGTTCCACGATTTTGGGAAAAAGTGTATAACGGTGTTCAAGAAATCATGTCAGAATATTCTCCTTTGAAAAAAGCCATTATTACTTGGGCATTAGCAATAGGAGAAAAATACAATATAGAACATATTCGTACTGGCAAAAAAGCCAATTTCTGGGTTAGTCAGAAATACAAAATTGCAGATAAATTGATTTTCTCTAAATTAAAAACAACGTTAGGGATTGAGAATGCAAGAATACTACCTGTTGGTGGTGCAAAATTTTCCAATAAAATCAATAAATTCTTTTCAAGCATGGGAATTCCATTAATGGTAGGATATGGCTTGACAGAGAGTACTGCAAGTGTTACTTTTTGTTATCCATTACCTTATGATATTAAATCTGTTGGAAAAATTATGGTTGGGATTGAAGCCAAAATAGGAAAAGGGAATGAAATTTTATTGAAAGGAAGAAGAATAACTCCCAACTATTATAAAAATGACAATGCCAATAAAGAAGGATTTACAGAAGACGGTTGGTTTAGAACAGGAGATGCAGGATATATCAAAGATGGACAAATCTTCTTAACCGAAAGATTAAAAGACCTTTTCAAAACATCAAATGGAAAATATATTGCTCCACAAAAGATTGAAACACTATTAAATGAAGATAAATATATTGACAATGCGGTAATAGTAGCCGATGAAAGGAATTTTGTAACAGCAATTATTTCACCTGATTTTACGGCATTAAAAGAGTATGCTAAGGAAAATAATATTTCATACAAAACAACAGAAGAATTAATTGCGAAAAAAGAAATAATAGATTTAATAGACAAACAAGTTGCTCAAAGACAAGCAAAAATGGCACATTACGAGCAAGTTAAAAAATTCACACTAGTAAAATCGCCTTTCGCTATTGAAACAGGAGAATTAACCAATACGCTCAAAATTCGTCGTGCTGTTATTATGCAAAAATATAAATTACTTATTGATAAAATGTATCAATAAACACTCAGTAACTACTTACTAACATTCAAACTAAAAAAAGAAAAGATGAGAACCCGTGTAAAACCTGATTGGTTAAAAATGCAACTTCCTAAGTATGACGATTATTCTTATATGAAAGAAATTGTAGGTAAACATGGGCTTAATACGATTTGTACAAGTGGAAAATGTCCAAATATTGGCGAATGCTGGGGAAACAGAACAGCAACATTTATGATTTTAGGAAATATTTGTACCCGAAGTTGTAAATTTTGTAATGTAGCAACAGGACATCCATTACCGCCTAATAGCAGAGAGCCACAAAAAGTCGCCATGTCTATTAAACTAATGCAATTAAAACATGCAGTAATAACTTCGGTAGATAGAGATGATTTGAAAGATAAAGGAGCAGAATTTTGGGCTGAAACCATCAAAGCAATAAAAAAAACAAACCCAAATACAACTATTGAAGTTCTTATCCCCGATTTTTCAGGAAATAAGGAATTAATAGATAAAGTGATTGTGGAAAAACCAGAAGTTATTTCTCACAATTTAGAAACAGTTAGCAGACTTACTCCCAAAATTAGAAGTAGAGCCAAATATAATACAAGTTTAAAAGTATTAAAGCAAATAGCAGATTCTAAAACTTCTACTGCAAAAACAGGTATTATGGTAGGATTGGGCGAAACCAAAGAAGAAATAGTAGAAACAATGAAAGATGCCTATAACAATGGAGTTCAAGTTTTTACCATAGGACAATATTTACAGCCTACCAGAAAACATCATCCTGTATTAGAATATATTCATCCTGATATTTTTAAGGAATACAAACGAATTGGAGAAGAAGAAATAGGATTGCCTATTGTGGAAAGTGGGGCTATGGTTCGTTCCTCATATCATGCAGAAAAACATGTTCATTTATATAGAGAAGAAGTATGTGTAAAGTAAAACAAATTGATTACGGATTAATAGATTATAGTGAAGCGTGGAAAATTCAACAAGAACTCTTTCAAGAATCACTAGAAGCCGCTCAACAAGATAAAGTTAAGAATTTTCTTCTTTTTTGTGAACATCCTCATGTTTATACCTTAGGAAAAAGTGGAAATGAAAAGAATCTGCTATTAAACAATATTGAGTTAAAAGCAAAAAATGTTACTTTTCACAAAGTTGATAGAGGGGGAGATATTACTTATCATGGACCTGGACAAATTGTTGTTTATCCTATTTTTAATCTGAATTCTTTTAATATCGGTATCAAAAAATATATTTATCTTTTAGAACAAAGTGTGATTGATACAATAAGAGAGTATGGGATATCTACCGAAAGATTGGACGGTGCAATTGGTATATGGCTAGACGTAGGGAAAAAGACAGAACGCAAAATATGTGCTATCGGTGTAAAAGCATCTCGTTATATTACAATGCACGGATTAGCATTCAATATCAATACAGATTTAACCTATTTCAATCATATTAACCCTTGTGGATTTATTGATAAAGGGGTTACTTCTCTTGAAAAAGAATTGGGTTATAAAGTTAATATCGATGAAGTCAAGGAAAAGTTTAAAAAACACATAGAACGTAATTTTTTTTTATAAGTATTTTATGTGTTATTATTATTAAAATAGGCTTTTCAAAAAATGAAAAGCCTATTTTAATTTATCTGAATTAGTTTTACCAAAGAAAACAGAGTGCTACTCTATAACTATTATTTTTCGTATTATTACCATCTTTAATTAATGTATAATCTGTTTTTAACAAAATATTTTCTGTTGGAGCATAATTAAGACCAATATTCAATTCTTTCTGTTCAAAAGCGTCATTTTTTAGTACGTTTTTACTTCTCTTTAATTGAGTATTAGAAATTCCATATCTAACAAAAGGTATTAATTTTTGTTTAGAATTTAATAATGTTAGAACATTATAACCTAATTCAGCATATCCTCCTATCATCGATGAATTTAACTTATCTATTGTTAATTTATTATATTCATTAGTACCTGACAAATGACTATAAACGACTTCTCCTTTTAAGGAAAATCCCAAATTGTGATACTCTGCATCAGCAGTTATTATACTAACGAGTAAAGAAGTTTTGTCATCTTTTAATTCGCTGATTTTTTTCACATTATCACTATTTGTTTGATTTACAAACAAAGAAGTCCCTAAACGCAAATTATCTATACCATTGTAATCTACTCTTCCAACAATAGCAGGTAAAATACAAGAAAATTCTTCTTGTCTTCCATCACGAAAACCATTCATAGAACTAATCAATCCACCTGATGTATCATAAGATTTCAATCCTGAGGACAAATACAATTGATAATCCAACTCAAGTTCATGTATTTCTCCATGAATTCCTACAGCCACATCATTCCATTCAAAAGGAATAAGATTTTGATACATAATGGGCAATTCTACTCCTAAAAATAAATTTGGAGTATGTTCTTGATTATGATGCCCTACTGGCAATGCCATTAACCCAGCACGAAAATTTAATTCATGATTGAAAGCATAGTTTAGAAACAAATTCTCAACTGAGAATTCATCTAAATCTTCAACAGCAACTTTACCAAAAAAGTACCATTTATCAGAAAATTTATACCCTGCTCTCAACACAAAATCTGAAATAGAAAGATTACCTTTCTGATCTTCATTTTTATTATAATAAAATTGTCCGAATCCACCTTTAATAAAGGATTTATTGTTTTTTATATTATGAGAATGTCCTTTTTCTGATTCAACTTCCTCTGATTGAGAGAAAAGAGATATTGACAGAAAAAATATAATAAGTGTAAAAAATGTTTTTTTCATTGTGTAAAAATTTTAATCATAAAAATATAATTCCAGTAACCAAAATATATTATTTGATATTTTGGTTAAATATTTGATAATTTTAGAATACTATTAGTTGATTAAAATTTCAGGAGGACGCCAACACTTTTCATAAATACGATGCACGTAATTAACAACATATTTAGATTGAATTCTTTGTAATATAGAATGAACAAAAAACGTATAATAAACTACTGGAATCTCATCAACAGCATTAACACAACAATTATCAGTACAAAAAGGATGACAATGTTGGTTACAACTATCATTAGAATGTTGAGGTAAGTTTATAGTTTTTTCCAAAACATCAACATTACTTTTCCAAGTGTAAACACAAGGATTTATTGCTAATGATAAAATGTATAATGATAATATAGTAGATAATAATCTCATTTTATTCAATCTTATAAAAGAAGAATCAAATTAAGTTTGTTTCTTTCATATTTTAAGCAAAGTTAAGGATATTTTTTTGTTTATACAATTTATATCCAAATTGACCATGCCTAAATTTTATCTTCTAGTTTCTCTACATCCGTCTTAATTTCATCAAATTCTACCCCTCTACTTGGAAAAAAAATAAAAAATGAATAAAGAGAGCAACTTTTTGAAAAAAAACACAAAAAAACTGGAATATATTTGTACATATTATATTTTTAATATAATTTCGTTATTGGAAAAAAATATTATATATACAATGTCAAAAAAGGCTGATTTATTATCTGAATTAAAAAAACACTTTGGGTTTGATACTTTTAAAGGAAATCAAGAAAAAATAATACAGAATGTTCTTGAGAATAAAGATACTTTTGTATTAATGCCCACTGGTGGAGGAAAATCTTTATGTTATCAACTCCCAGCACTGCTATCGGAAGGAACTGCTATCGTTATCTCTCCTCTTATCGCATTAATGAAAAATCAAGTAGATTCTATTAGGAACTACAATGAGACAGATAGCATTGCACATTTTCTTAACTCTTCTTTGAATAAATCTGCTCTTGAAACTGTGAAATCAGATTTATTATCGGGAAAAACAAAATTACTTTATGTTGCCCCCGAGTCTTTAACCAAAGAGGAAAATGTAGCATTACTCCAACAGGTAAAAGTATCATTTTATGCTATTGACGAAGCACACTGTATTTCAGAATGGGGACACGATTTTAGACCAGAATATAGAAGAATTAGATCTATTGTTAATGAAATTGGTGCTGCCCCAATCATAGCACTAACTGCTACTGCTACTCCAAAAGTACAAAATGATATTCAGAAAAATTTAGATATTATCGAAGCCACAGTATTTAAGTCTTCTTTTAATCGCTCTAATTTATATTATGAAGTAAGAAAAAAGAATAAAGAGGTTGATAAAGATATTATTAAGTTTATTAGAGAGAATAAAGGAAAATCAGGTATTATCTATTGTTTAAGTCGTAAAAAAGTAGAACAATTAGCAGAGACATTACAACTAAATGGTATTAAGGCTCTACCCTATCATGCAGGTTTAGATGCAGTTCAACGTTCTAATAATCAAGATAGTTTCTTGATGGAAGAGGTAGATGTTATTGTTGCAACAATTGCTTTTGGAATGGGAATTGACAAGCCAGATGTTAGATATGTAATACACTATGATATACCTAAAAGTTTAGAAGGGTATTATCAAGAAACAGGCCGAAGTGGAAGAGATGGAGGAGAAGGACAATGTATAGCCTATTTCTCAACAAAAGATATGAATAAACTGAAAATGTTTATGCAAGGTAAACCAATTGCAGAGCAAGAAATTGGTAATCAATTATTATTGGAAACTCAAGCCTATGCAGAAACATCAATGTGTCGTAGAAAATTATTATTACACTATTTCGGGGAAGAATATACCAAAGATAACTGTAGCAATTGTGACAATTGTAAACATCCGAAAGAGACAGTAGATGCAACAGAATTACTATTAATCGTATTAAAAACAATAAGTGAATTAAAAGAAAAATTCAAATCAGAACATATTATTGATATCTTATTAGGAAATGAAAGTCCTGATGTAAAATCATATAAACATTATGATTTAGAATGGTTTGGAGAAGCCTCTGACACAGATCCCAAATTATTAAGTGCTGTTATACGACAAGCACTATTGGAAAAATACATTTCAAAAGATATTGAATCTTACGGAGTACTAAAATTAACAAAAGAAGGAAAAAAATATTTGAAAAAAACAAAGAAATTTATGATAACTAAAAATGTCGATTTTAACGATGAAAATGAAACAGTAGATGCTGGAAATACAGGAAAAACAAGTGCAGCCGACGATGTCCTTTTTTCTATACTAAAAGATGTTAGAAAAAAGAAATCAAAAAAATTAGGTTTGCCACCTTTCGTTATTTTTCAAGATCCTTCATTAGAAGCAATGGCTACCAATTACCCTATTACAATTGAAGAATTACAAAATATTCCAGGAGTTGGTTTTGGTAAAGCCAAAAGATATGGGGCTGATTTTTTGAAAATCATAAAAGAATATGTTGAAGAAAATGATGTTATCAGACCCGAAGATTTGAGAGTTCGTTCTGTTGCTAATAAATCTAAATTGAAAGTTTATATTATTCAATCTATTGATAGAAAAGTAGCACTTGATGATATAGCAGTTTCCAAAGGCTTGGAATTAACAGAAGTTATTGATGAAATTGAAGCCATAGTATATTCTGGAACAAAGATTAATATCAACTATTTCGTAGAAGAAATAATGGAAGATGATAAAATTGAAGATATTTATGATTATTTCAGAACTGCTCAAACAGATAAAATTAGTGATGCATTGGAAGAATTAGGAGAAGATGATTTCACTGAAACAGAAATACGTCTTGTAAGAATTAAATTTTTATCGGAAGTTGCTAATTAAAATTATTCATAATAAACAATGAAATGGCTAAAAAATATTGCAACTTTTTATTCAGATGGTTTTAAGAATATGAGTTTGAATAGCAAAAAGTTGTGGGTTATAGTGCTTGTAAAACTGTTTATTATGTTTGCCATATTAAAAGTATTCTTTTTTCCCAATTTTTTAAATACAAAATATAAATCATCAAAAGAAAAAGGCAATTATGTGGGAACTGAACTTATTAACAAAAGTTCTGAAAAAGAGTAAAACAAACAAAGAAATTTCTAAATTATTAACCTCTAAATTTTAACTTATGGAATTATTAGATTTATCACTAGTTGGTTGGTCAAGATTGCAATTTGCCTTAACGGCAATGTATCACTGGATTTTTGTGCCTCTAACATTAGGATTGGGTGTTTTAATGGCATTGTACGAAACAATGTATGTTAAAACAGGCAAAGAAATCTGGAAAAAAATCGCTAAATTTTGGATGTCAGTATTTGGCATCAATTTCGCAATTGGAGTTGCAACAGGTATTATCCTTGAATTTCAATTTGGAACAAACTGGTCTAATTACAGTTGGTTTGTAGGAGATATTTTTGGTGCTCCACTTGCTATTGAGGGTATTTTAGCCTTCTTTATGGAAGCAACATTTATCTCTATCATGTTTTTCGGTTGGAAAAAAGTAAGTAAAGGAATGCATTTGGCTTCTACTTGGCTTACAATTACAGGAGCGACCCTATCTGCTCTTTGGATTTTGATTGCAAACGCTTGGATGCAACTTCCATTAGGAATGGATTTTAATCCTACAACAGTTCGTAATGAAATGGTAGATTTCTGGGCAGTAATCACTTCACCTGTTGCTATCAATAAATTTATCCATACAGTAACTTCAAGTTGGGTACTTGGTGGCTTATTTGTTATTGGAGTGAGTGCTTGGTATTTACTTAAAAAACGTGAAATTGAATTTGCATACAAAAGTATAAAAGTTGCTGCTATTTTTGGTTTGGTAGGAATTTTAATAACAATTTGGAGTGGAGACGGCTCGGCTTATCATGTTGCTCAACAGCAACCCATGAAATTAGCAACAATGGAAGGGCTTTATGAAGGACAAGAAGGAGCACCTATTGTTATGATGGGAATTATTAATCCTGCAAAAAAATCATACAAAGATGATAAAGAAGCAGTTCTTGGTGCGATAAAAGCCCCTAAAATGTTATCTCTTCTAGGTTACAGAGAATTAAATGCTTTCGTTCCTGGAATAAAAGACATTATTGAAGGTGGATATAAATTACCAGATGGTTCTACAGCATTATCATTTGATGAGATGAAAAATCGCGGACTAACAGCCATCAACGCTCTGAAAGAGTATAAAATAGCAGAGAAAGCAGGTGATGAAGTAGCAATGAAAGAACAAAAAGAGATTTTAGATGCTAATTTCAACTATTTTGGATATGGCTATCTTGATAAACCAGAAGATTTAATACCTAATGTACCATTAGTATTTTATTCTTTCCACATTATGGTTGCTTTGGGAGGACTATTTTTACTAGTCTTTGTTTTAGCACTATATCTTGAAAGAAAAAAACAACTAGAAAAAAACAAACTTATTCTTTGGTTATTTATTTTAACAGTACCATTAGGGTATTTGGCTGGTCAATTAGGTTGGATTGTTGCCGAAGTGGGTCGTCAACCTTGGGCTATTCAAGATATATTACCTGTTCAAGCGGCTATTTCAAGCCTTGAAATTTATTCGGTACAAATTACATTCTTCTTATTCCTTATTCTATTTACAGCCTTGTTAATTGCTGAATTAGGAATTATGAAAAATCAATTTAAAAAAGGTCCTCAAATTGATGAGAAATAATCATCAGAGGAATTAAATCTATTAACTATAAAAAGAAAAAAATTATGTTATCATATTCATTTCTTCAACACTATTGGTGGTTTTTAGTATCACTACTTGGAGCACTTTTAACTTTCCTTCTTTTTGTTCAAGGAGGACAAACATTGATATTTAGATTAGGAAAAACCGAAGACGAAAGACGTCTTATTGTTAATGTTTTGGGTAAAAAATGGGAATACACATTTACTACATTGGTAACTTTTGGAGGTGCATTTTTTGCCTCATTTCCACTCTTTTATTCAACAAGTTTTGGTGGAGCCTATTGGGTTTGGATGCTTATTCTATTTTGTTTTATAGTACAAGCAGTATCTTACGAATACCAAAACAAAAAAGGTAACTTATTTGGCACAAATACTTATCGTAGTTTTTTATTTTTCAATGGATTAGCAGGAACTTTCCTTATAGGTGCAGCAGTATCCACATTTTTTACAGGTTCTGAATTCTTGGTAAATAAAAATAATATTATTGACTTTTCAGGAAGTTTACCTGTTATTAGCCAATGGAACAATCCATTACACGGATTAGAAGCATTATTTGATGCTAGAAACTGGTTCTTAGGATTAGCAGTATTCTTCTTGTCAAGAACACTGGCCGTTTTATATTTCAAAAATAGAATTGCTCATGATGTTCTGCAAGAAAGATTCAAAAAAGAATTATTATACAATGCTATACCATTTGTAGTATTCTTTTTGGCTTTTCTTATCTGGACATTATTAGCCAAAGGTTTTTCTGTTAATGAAAATGGAATTGTGGAAATGGTACAGTATAAATATTTCTTAAATTTGATTGAAGCACCTATACTATTAATAATGCTTTTGGTTGGAGTAGTTGCTGTTTTATTTGGAGTTATTGGGTCAGCAGTTAAAACATATTGGAAAAAAGGTATTTGGTTCTCTGGAGTAGGAACAGTTGTTACTGTCTTAACTCTATTCTTAATGGCTGGATATAATAATACTGCTTACTACCCTTCTACTTCCAATTTACAAAGTTCATTAACAATATCTAATTCATCTTCAAGTCATATGACTTTGCAAGTAATGGCAATAGTTTCGTTACTTATTCCATTTGTTTTAGCATATATTATTTACGCTTGGCGTTCATTGGAAAAAACAGAAACAACAGTAGAAGAACTAAACGAAAAAGATAGTCACGCTTATTAATAATTAACAAATAAATATGATAAAAAAAAGGTTTCTTGAACAAGAAGCCTTTTTTAATGAATAGAAATACATTGTGTTATTATCACAAAGAACTCTCAACATGCCATTTTGTAATAAGTATCATTTTGAGCATATCATATTGAAAAACAAAAAAAATCAGAAATAAAATTGAGATATAGATAAATAGATTTATTTTTCAATAATGCCCCTGTTATAAGAATACTTGTTTTCTTAAAAGAGAAGTTTTTACCAACTAGAATATTAAGACATAATATTCTGTTAGGCAATAAAAAAGGAGATTGTATGATACAATCTCCTTTTTTATTACATATTAGTTATATTCTATTTATAACGTTTGATCGTCAACGACTGCATCTTGTACGTTTCTTTTAACAGATTCAATCCCTTTATCACGTGATGCTTCACTTTCGTACATTTCACTAGTTCCGATTAATTGACCATTTCCTGCAACAAGGTTAAAATAGAATTTACCTTCATCAGAAACTTTTTTGTCAAATCTACTATCTTCTAAAGCATTTTTACGAACAGATTCAATACCATTTTCACAACTTGATTTCGCTTTATATTTTTTACCTACAAGAAGTGCTTGTCCATTAGTTGCTTTTAGAGTAAATACAAATTCGTCACTCTCTAATTTAGTAACAACAAATTTACCTGTTCTTTTCTTTTCAGTAGTTTCTTTCTCCTCTTCTTTTGAAGATGATTTTTTAGATTCTTCTTTGGCAACTAATTTTTCAGTTGCTTTAGAAACTAATTGGTCTTTCAATTCTGCCAATTCTTGGATATCACCAAGTGTTGTTTTTTCCATTAATGGAGTTGCAAAATTTTCTTCTTTTTTAGTTTTTTTCGTTTTAGCACTTGCACTCTTTTCTGATTTTTTATCATCCCAAGTACGAGTATGAGAAACAATGATACGTTTTGCATCTTTGTTGAATTCAGTTACTACAAAAGTAATTTTCTCATCTTCTTGTGCTTGTGTTCCATCTTCTTTTACCAATTGTTTAGAGAAGACAAATCCTTCTACTCCGTAAGGAAGAGATACAATTGCTCCTTTATCTTGCATTTGTGTTATCAAACCTTCGTGAACAGAATTAACAGCAAACAATCCTTCAAGAGCATCCCAAGGATTCTCTTCTAATTGTTTATGTCCTAAACTTAATCTTCTATTATCTTTATCAACTTCAAGAACTTGTACATCTATTTTTTCTCCAATTTGAGTAAATTCAGAAGGATGTTTAACTTTTTTAGTCCAACTCAAATCTGAGATATGAATTAAACCATCAACACCTTCTTCTAATTCAACAAATACACCAAAGTTAGTAAAGTTACGTACAACAGCAGTATGTTTAGTTCCTACACCATATTGGCTATCAATATTTGCCCAAGGATCTTCTTTTAATTGTTTGATACCAAGAGACATTTTTCTCTCTTCTCTATCTAATGTTAAGATGACAGTTTCAACTTCATCTCCAACTTTCAAGAAGTCTTGTGCAGAGCGTAAGTGTTGAGACCAACTCATTTCAGAAACATGTATTAATCCTTCCACTCCTTGTGCTATTTCAACAAATGCTCCGTAATCTGTCATAACAACTACTTTTCCTTTTATTTTATCTCCAACCTCTAATTTTTCATCAAGAGAATCCCAAGGATGTGGAGTAAGTTGTTTGATACCCAAAGCAATACGTTTCATTTCTTCATCGAAGTCAAGAATTACAACATTCACTTGTTGATCAAGTTCTACTACTTCTTCTGGGTGATTAACGCGCCCCCAAGAAAGGTCTGTGATGTGTACTAAACCATCAACACCACCAAGATCAATAAATGCACCGTAACTTGTAATGTTTTTAACAGTACCTTCAAGAACTTGTCCTTTTTCAAGTTTGCTAATAATTTCTTTTTTCTGTTGTTCCAACTCTTCTTGAATAAGTGCTTTATGTGAAACAACAACATTTTTGTATTCTTGATTTATTTTTATAACTTTAAATTCCATTGTTTTACCAACAAACACATCATAATCGCGTATAGGTTTCACATCTATTTGAGAACCTGGTAGGAACGCTTCTATGCCGAATACATCTACAATCATACCACCTTTTGTACGACATTTAACAAATCCTTTGATAATTTCTTGTGATTCTAAGGCAGCATTTACTCTATCCCAACTGCGTGAAGCACGTGCTTGTTTGTGAGAAAGTTGTAATTGACCATTTTTATCTTCTTGGCTTTCAATGTAAACTTCTACTTTATCTCCCACTTTTAAGTCTGGGTTATAGCGAAACTCGTTGCTAGAAAGTACACCATCTGATTTGAAGCCGATATTAACAACTACTTCACGTTTACCTATTGAAATAACAGTTCCTTCTACTACTTCATGATCTCTTATAGAACTTAATGTTTGTCCATAAGTTGCTGCTAATTCTTCTTCATTAACATTTCCGAATTCGCTTCCTTTTTCATAAGATTCCCAATCAAAATCTTCATCAGGTCCTGTTGGTTTGACATCCTGAATTTTAACTGGTTCTTCTTTTGTTTCAACAGAAGTTGCTTCTTCGATAACTTCTTCTGTTACAGTTTCTGAGGTTGCTTTTGGTTGAGTTTCCTCAACTGCTTCCACTTTTTTTTCTTGTTCTTCCATTTTTTAATTTTTTTACTAAAATTTAGTAGGTTAGACTTTATATTGTTTGTTTAAAAAATAAATTGACCGCAAAGATACAATAAATATCTAAAAATATGAAATTTATCTCTCTATTTTTATTTGATTTTTTGAGAGTTTTATTTCCCTTTCACTCTTTTTTAATGATTACTTTCCTGAAAAATTAGCAAGTAAATCTTTAAAAACAATTCCTACACGTAATTTGCTGACACTTTGATTATAATTTATTAAATCTTCAGAATACCCTCCAAAATATTGTATATAAAAATATTCATTATTCTTTTCTAAAATTTTGAAACTAACACCTAGTTTAACAAATCCTCTTAATTTACGTGAAAGTGCAGGTTGTACATGAACATCAAAATAGGTGTTTTTAATAGGGTTATAAGATACTCCGAGTGAAAAAAATCCTCTATAAGAAGTGATATCTTGATTATCAGACATTCTACCAAATGGTATCCAAAATTTTGAACGAACTTGCCACTTACGTCCTATTGGCTTCAAATAAGTTAATGAAGCAAAATTCCAAGAACGTGACTCCCGTCTATCCCTACCATTAGATTCATGCTCAAAAGCCAACCAGAAAAGATCAGTTATTCCCCTTTCGTTTGCAAATAATTTCACAAAACCTATAGCAGGATTATAGTTCGTTTCACGAAAAGGCAAAGATTCTAAATAAACATTCCAAAATGATTTCTGACGATAACTAATAAACGGAAAAACGCCCCAGACATTTATGTTGGTTAAACGTTGTTTAAAACCAATCTCAAATTTAACATCACTAGTTCTGGGCTGAAACCAATCGCTTTTTAACGACGTACCCGTTACCATATAGTTGTCTCCATATATTGAAAAATAAGGTAAGTTTTTTATATAATCTATTTCCCGTTTTGATTGAGAAAATGTTATTTGAGATAATAACATCAAAATCAAACATATAAATATCTTTTTCATTTTTTTGTCTAACGTTTTTTAATATCTCGTATCATTAATTGCATGGTTGTATTTCCATTGAATTTATTCTCTTCTATTGTATAACAAATATCCAAAGGATTAAAAGCCTTCAAATGCTCATTGTATTCATGCATTCTAAAAGCAATACCGTTAATTACATTTTCAGAACTATCATCAATTAATTCTAACTTCAAATGTTCCTGTTCTTTACCGACTAACCGACTATTATCATTGTAATCATACACCTTTTTAGAGACAAAAATAGGTTTCATATTCTCAGGACCATAAGGAGCAAACTGCTTCAATATTCTAAAGAATTTAGGTGTAATATCTTGAAATCTTAAAACAGCATCAACATCAATTTTAGGATAAGTCTGTTCCTTTAAAATATTCTTAGCAACATACTGTTCAAAACGTTGTGAAAATATTTCCACATTTTCTTTTTTCATCGTTAATCCTGCTGCATACATATGCCCTCCAAAATTCTCTAATAAATCTTTGCAAGACTCTATCGCTTTATAAATATCAAAACCTTCTACAGAGCGTGCAGAACCAGAAGCAAAACCATCTGATTCACTTAATACAATAGTCGGTTTGTAATATTCTTCTGTAACTCGAGAAGCAACGATACCAATAACTCCTTTATGCCAATTAGGATTAAAAACAACCAATGATTTTCTATTCTCAAAAGTAGGGTCAGTAGTTATTGTATTAATAGCCTCTTCTGTTGTATTTTTATCAAGTGATTTTCGCTTATTATTATACCCATTAATTGTTTTACTTTTTTTAAGAGCAAACTTATAATCATTTGCAACAAGTAAATCAACGGCTTCTACCCCTAACTTCATTCTACCAGAAGCATTAATGCGAGGTCCTATTTTAAAAACAATATCACTAATAGATATTTCCTGATTTTTCAGTTCGCAAACATTAATAATCGCCTTAACTCCCATACTTGGATTAGAATTTATCTGTTTTAATCCATAAAAAGCAAGAATACGATTTTCTCCCGTAATAGGTACAATATCCGACGCAATACTCAATGCTAATAAATCAAGTGATTCATATAGATTTCCTTTTAATTCTATATCATTTTTGATAGAAAAAGCCTGCATCAACTTAAACCCAACTCCACATCCAGAAAGGTGTTTATAAGGATAATTACAATCTTTGCGTTTAGGGTCTAAAACGGCAATTGCATTAGGAAGTATTTTATCAGGAGTATGATGATCACAAATAATAAAATCAATTCCCAATGAATTAGCATATTCTACTTTTTCTACTGCTTTAATCCCACAATCAAGCGAAATTATTAAACTCACATTATTTTTGGAAGCAGTATCAATTCCTTTGTAAGAAATCCCATATCCTTCTGAATATCTATCAGGTATGTAATAATCTAAATTTGAATAAAATTTAACTAAAAAACGATATACCAATGCAACAGAAGTAGTACCATCTACATCATAATCACCGTAAATAAGTATTTTTTCATTATTCTTCATTGCCTTTGTAAGACGTTCTACGGCTAAATCCATATCTTTCATCAAAAAAGGGTCATGAAGTTTTTCTAAATTAGGTCTAAAAAAATCCCTAGCATCTTGAAAGGTTGTTATTCCTCGTTGCACCAAGAGTTGTGCTAAGATTTTATTTATACTTAATTCCTCCGATAGTATATCAACTTGTTGTTTCTGCTTATCATTTAATTGAGAATAAACCCACTTCGTTATCATTATTTATTGTTTTTCTTTATATACAAATCATACAAATATAGAACAATTTTAATTTATAAAAAAGTTTCTTTTGATTATAAGAATAAAAACATAAAAATCGTATATACTTTTTATCACAAACGATAGGCTACTCCTAATCGTATGCCATATTCTACAAAATTTTCTTTTTGTTCAAACGAATTGAAACTTAAAAGAGTATGGGCTTTAACATAAGGATTAGCATAAATTGAGAAAACAGAATTAAAATTATACACGGCACCCAATCCTACTGTTAACCCTAGACCTGTTTGAGAGGCAATAACACTAGTACTATTCATATCAAAATCAAAAAGCAATCCACCGTTAACAAAAATATTTTGAGAAAAATAGAATCGTCCTAAAATAGGAATTTCTAATAAACTCAAATTTGTTTGTACAGTGTCAGCAGGCAATGTTTGTATCTGCTTCAAATCTAAAAGAGTATATTCTAACCCACTCTCCAAAAGAACTTTACGCCCTAAATTATGTACAACATTAACTCCAACTCCCGAACAATTTTTCACCGAAAAAGAAAGAGATGATGACTGCTCTAAATTTTCCAAACTGGCTCCCGAAACAGAATAAAATACTCCCACAGAAGTTTTTTTATTAACTTTTTGAGAATATATGGAAACTCCAAATAAAAAGAGCAAAATAATAATTAAGGTAAATCTCTGTTTCATATGTTTTTTATTAATCATGAATGTTCTTAAATAAAACAAATGACAAAGTTACACAATATTTTTCATTTTTTTTCATTAACTTTGCGAATTAAAAGTTTCTAATAACAAATTAAATTGAAATTGAGATATGTCAATACACGAAGATGAACATTTGGAAGAAATAGAGGAGCAAAAAAACACTCAACAATCATCTTATAAAATTTCAAAACAAACCGATGATGAAAAGCATCATCTTTCGGGAATGTATCAAACATGGTTTTTAGATTACGCATCGTACGTGATTTTAGAACGTGCTGTTCCAAATGTAGCCGATGGTCTGAAACCTGTTCAAAGACGTATTCTTCACTCAATGAAAAGGTTAGATGATGGGAGATACAATAAAGTTGCTAATATCGTAGGACATACAATGCAGTTTCATCCTCATGGAGATGCTTCTATTGGTGATGCTTTAGTACAACTTGGGCAAAAAGATTTGTTGATAGACTGGCAAGGAAACTGGGGAAATATTTTAACTGGAGATAGTGCTGCTGCTCCTCGTTATATTGAGGCTCGTTTATCTAAATTTGCGTTAGAAACTGTTTTTAATCCCAAAACAACAGAATGGAAAGCCTCTTATGACGGCAGAAACAAAGAACCAATTGCATTACCTGTAAAATTCCCTTTGCTATTAGCACAAGGAGTAGAAGGGATTGCAGTAGGTCTTAATTCTAAAATATTACCTCATAACTTCAACGAACTATTAGATGCAAGTATTGCCTATCTACAAAATGAGGAATTTGAACTCTATCCCGATTTTCAAACAGGTGGAAGTATTGATGTTAGTAAATATAATAATGGAGAACGTGGTGGTTCAGTAAAAGTCAGAGCCAAAATTGGAAAATTAGACAACAAAACGTTAGTTATTTCTGAAATACCTTATGGAACAGATACCAGCAAAGTTATTGATAGTATTATAAAAGCAGGAGAAAAAGGGAAAATAAAAATTAGAAAAGTAGATGATAATACTTCTGAAAATGTTGAAATTCTAGTCCATTTGAGTTCAGGAACATCATCTGACAAAACAATTGATGCTCTCTATGCTTTTACGCAATGTGAAGTCAGTATATCTCCCAATTGCTGTGTTATTCAAGATAATAAACCTATTTTTATCGGTATTAATGAATTACTAAAAATAAATACTGAACAAACAAAAAATCTACTCAAATTAGAATTAGAAATAGAAAGAGATGAACTTTTAGAACAACTCTTTTTTATCTATTTAGAAAAAATATTTATTGAGAATAGAATTTATAAAGATAAGGAGTTTGAAAACAGTAAAACACAAGATGAAGTTATTGCTCATATAGATAAACGATTAGAACCTTTCAAAAAAGATTTTATCCGAGATGTACGAAAAGAGGATATGATTAAACTACTTGAAATCAAGATGGTACGCATCACTAAATATGATAGTAATAAAGCAGATAACACCATTATCAATATTGAGAAAAAAATTAAATCAATTAAATCAAATCTAAATAATTTAACTCAATTTACGATTACTTGGTTTACTAATTTGAAAGAGAAATATGGAAAGAATTATCCTAGAAAAACCGAAATTCGTAATTTTGAAACAATCGTTGCAACAAAAGTCGTAGAACGTAACGAAAAACTGTATGTCAATCACAAAGAGGGTTTTATTGGATATGGAATGAAAAGAGACGAATTTGTTTGTAACTGTTCTGATTTAGATGATGTGATTGTTTTCTTCAAAGACGGAAGATATAAAATTGTTAAAATCAATGAGAAACAGTTTGTAGGAAAAGATATTTTATACCTTAACATATTCAAAAAGAACGACAAACGAACTATCTACAATGTAGTGTATAGAGACGGAAAAAATGGTGCAAACTTTATCAAAAGGTTTTCCGTTACTTCCATTACTCGTGACAAAGAGTACGATTTAACGCAAGGGAAAAAAGATTCTCGCATTTTATATTTTACTGCCAATCATAATGCCGAAGCAGAATTGATAAAAGTGATTTTAAAACCCAAAGTACGTTTACGCAAACTATCTCTCAATGCTGATTTTGGAGATATTGCCATCAAAGGAAGACAAGCGAGAGGAAATATTTTAACAAAAAACTCTATCCAACGTATCTCTTTGAAACAGAAAGGGGTATCTACACTAGGAGGACGAAAAGTATGGTTTGATAAAGATGTATTACGTCTTAATTACGACAAACGTGGTATTTTCTTAGGAGAATTTAATACAACAGACAAAGTCCTAGTTATTTACAAATCTGGAAAATATGTTACCAAAAATTTTGAATTAACCAACCACTTTGAAACTGATATTTTAAGAATAGAAAAGTTTGAAGAGAATAAAATATGGACAGTCGTTTTATATGATGCTGACCAAAAATTCACCTACTTAAAGCGTTTTCAATTTGATGACACCAATAAGATGACCGACTTCTTGGGAGAAAATGAAAATTCAAAACTATATCTGATAACCGACGAAAAATATCCCCGTATTGAAGTTATTTTTGGTGGTGGAGATGCGTTTAGAGATAATTTAGAAATAGAGGCCGATGATTTTGTGGGAGTAAAAAGTTTGAAAGCAAGAGGTAAAAGAGTATCTAACTTTTTAGTAGAAAAAGTAAATGAACTAACTCCAAATGTTCCCACAGAGATAGAAGAAGAACCCAATATTGTAAACGAAGAAAATCAAATAGAAATAGATTCTGAAAACGGAAATGATGAAGATGATTTTGATAATATAGTAGGACAAATGAAACTTTTTTAATATAAAAAGTTTCTGTTTTGAGAAAAATTAAGTCTTTATTTACAACACTTTAACTCATTTATATTATATTCTGTTTATTAATTATAGTAAACAGAATATATTGTATTTAAGATTGTAAAATAAAAAGACGAAAAATATTTGTTTTTTTAAAAACTATTTCTAACTTTACACCATAATTAATTTACTTACCTTAAAATTTATTAATTATGGACACACTTACTCCACCAGACAGACAAAACCGCTAAGGTTGTTAAGGAAAAAACTAATCTCTAAATATGTCATTGCAATAAGCAAAGCGAAAAAGCAATCCTTTTTTTTATTTGCTAATGCGATGATATGATAATTTTGTTATCAATAAAAACAGTGATAATAATCACTTAAAACTAAAAAACATATGAAAAAAATAATTTTATTAAGTGCAATAGCACTATTCCTTTCTACAACGATAGGTTGCGAGAAAGATGAGGAGAAAAGTAAATACCCTCCTTGTATGCAAGAGCAAATTGATGCTTATATGGCTAATAATCCTACACCACCAACAAATCCAGCATCAATAAAAAAGTATAGTTGTGATGGAAAAATAGTATATGTATATGAGATGCCTCATATAATTGATGCAGGATTTACTGTAGTAGATAAAGATTGTAATATCATTTGTGGAAGTAATGGACTTACAGGTAAAAGTAATTGTAAATTTGAGTTAAAATATATTGAAACAGTTTGGAAAGATAATAGAAAAAAATAATAAAACTATGAAAACGATAAAAAACATATTTTTAAGTATTGTTATCGCACTACTCCTTTCTGCAATGATAGGGTGCGAGAAAGATGAAAAACCAATTAGAAATGAGGCAAAAGGTTATGTGTTAGGAGTCACAGGACCATGTTTGGGAAATGCTTTATATATAGAAATAGAAACTCCTAAAAAAATAGGTAAAAAAGGAACTTTTAATGCTTTTTGGAGTAAAGATAATCCTAATTGGAATTATGAAAATGCAATAGGTGTTCCTCTTTTTGATAAAGTGAATTTACCTGTTGAATTAATGAAAGCAGGGACATTTTTACATTTTGAGTATAGAAAATATGATCCAGATAATGATTTACATTACTTTGTACATAAGCAGATTTGTACGATGGATCAAATTCCCCCGAACGTAAATACTTATATAATTACAAAAATAATTTCATTTAGACCTAAAAAATAAAAAATTATGAAAAAGCATATTTTAATATTAATTGTATTGTTGTCAGCAGTACAGTTATTTGGACAAATGAGATATAAATATAATTCTAATTTTATTCAATTAAAAGCCAATAGATCTGAATTATTCATTCAAACAAAAGAAAAAAATGAGGCTGTTAGAGAGTTGGAACTTTCATCATTATCTAAATTAAAATCAAAACCAACTTTTGTAAAAATGACAAAAAACCGTTTTATTGTATATGATAAAAATTATAAACCTAACAAAGAAGATTATGTATCAAATATTTATAGTGTAAATGGAAAAGGTCATATTATCGTATTACCTCGTATTGTTCTAGAATTAAAAAACAAGGGAACAGTAGATAGAATAGTGAAAGAGTTTAGAAAAGAAGTTACTTTGGAACGAAATGAAAACAAAAGAGTTATACTAAAATGTATAACAAATAATTCTAATGATGTCCTTACTTGGGTCAATAAACTAAATAAGAAAAAAGAAGTTGTTTGGTGTGAGCCAGAAATGTATTTGAACTATACAACTAATAATCCTCTTTATCCTCGACAATATTATTTAAAAAACACAGGTCAAAACGGAGGTACTGTTGGAATAGATATAAATATTGAACCTGCTTGGAATATTACAAATGGCAATCAAAATATTACGGTAGCAGTAATTGACCAAGGAGTGGATAGAAATCACGAAGATATGGGTAATAGAGTCTTAAAAGGATACACTATTGGAAATCCTAATGGTTACGGTGCACCACAAAATGTTGGAACTATTGAAGGTACAAAAAAAAGTCATGGTATGGCTTGTGCTGGTATTATCGGAGCAAGTAATAACGAAATAGGTTTAAAAGGAATTGCAAGCAAAGTAAAAATACTTCCTGTAAATATTGTTCCAAATCAAGTCGTTTTGAATTACTGGGGAGAAGTTATCAATAGTGGCTTTGGGACAAATGTTGAAATAGCAGATGCTATAAAATGGGCTGGTAAACGAGCAGATGTACTGAGTTGCTCTTGGGGTGGAGGTGATTATTCTCATGATATAGTAAAAGCCATTAATGATGTTAGAATTAATGGAAGAAACGGCTTAGGGTGTATTGTTGTTGCTTCATCTGGAAATAGTTATCCCAAAGTAAGTGATGTCGGTTTTCCAGCAAACATTGATGGGGTTATTACAGTTGGAGCAATTAACAATAAAGGTAATATTTGGAATTATAGTCAAAGAGGTTCTTCTATGGATTTCGTTGCTCCAAGTGGAGGTATAGAGGGAGATGTTGTTACTATAGATAGAATGGGATACCTTGGAGTAAACAACACAAATTATAGGTATAACTTTAATGGAACATCAGCAGCATGTCCTCAAGTAGCAGGAGTTGTGGCTTTAATGTTATCTATCAATCCTGATTTGACAGAAAATAAAATAAAAACAATATTACAAAATACCGCAAAAGATTTAGGACCATTTGGTTTTGATAATACTTATGGTTATGGTTTAGTTAATGCTTATGAGGCTGTTAAACATGCTTTGTTTGGGAGTATTTCCATTACAGGTCCTTCCACTATCTGTGACTGGGGGTTTTACACAATAGAAAATCTATTTGGAACTGCAACAGTAGAGTGGGATGCTGTGTATCCATTGGAAGCCCATGGTAGTCCTACCGATGAACCATCAGAAGGTGTAATTATAAATGCTGATCCATCATCAGACTATGAGTCTGGAATACCATCTAAGATTTATGTTACAATATATTTAGACGACGAAAATATAACTCTTGAAAAAGAAGTACATGCAGGAGCACCTGAATATGAAGATATAGAATATGAAGGAGATTTTTTTGTTAATAATTATGGATTTATAAAAGTTATCTTTGAGGGAGCAACAAATTATACTTGGAGTAAAGAGGGAGGTAGTTTTTATCTCCATCAACCTGTTCCAGGTTCAAATGAAGCACAAATAGTTCCTTTCACAGAAGAACCTATAAAAATAAAGGTTGTTGCATCTAATGAATGTGGGTCAATAGAGGAAGTTTTTCATCTATACCCAGAACCTGACCCTTATGATGATGATTATTTTTATTCGATTTCACCTAATCCTGCAACTAATTACGTAACTATTGCTCAAAAAAATAAAAATAAGAAAGCAAATAGAAATAAACAAATAAATAAAAAGCCTTACAAA
>PDWI01003244.1_pt1 | contig 23126 bp, 18 predicted proteins | sample 1430891 | NCBI WGS metagenome assembly PDWI01 (sample SAMN01162508, study PRJNA174530) | Oral metagenome, whole genome shotgun sequencing project. | biome: Marine environment; feature: Marine mammal; material: Swab sample of the gingival sulcus; isolation source: swab sample of gingival sulcus... | reverse complement strand
ATTCAGCTTTTTCTGGGCAACAGCCCTGGCCAGAGCGCCCTTTGCCGACTGCAGGGTCGCCTTGAATGGACGGTCATCAATGGTAAACAGGGCATCACCTTCCTGCACAAAAGCGCCCTCCTTGAACAATCGTTTCTCAACAATACCAGTAACCCGTGCCCGTACCACCGCGTCCCTTGAAGACTCCAGCCGGCCGGGAAGGTTATCGGTTAAGGTGAGGTTTTGCGGCTGCGCTTCAATAAAACCGACCATCGGTGGCGGAGGCGCCTGCACGGCAAACGCCACAGAGGCCTGCATAAGCAAGAGAAGTGCAACTACTTTTAAATCTGCAATTTTACTATAACAAACCGACATCATTTTCTCCCATTGTAAACTGCGAATATCACCTACTGTGCATATAACCAGAATATTGGCTATTCCTTCAGCTTAAAAAAGAAGTTTAAGAAGCACTGGATCTGACACCTTCTTTGTTAAAACAAGTTTGATAATATCACGTATGGTCAGTATCAGCCAGTCCATTATCACCATGTCGTTCGGCAGCGTGTATATACACTATATTTTCGTTTGAACATGTCAAAAACAATAAGTTTTATTACCAGCTGTCCGGTCTCTTATCCATCTGACCCATCAAGGATCAAAGCCACCCCCAAATCCGGCAACACTCTCAGATGTGGTCTGCTTTGCAAATCCCCAAATAATGCGACCCTTTACCAAATCTCTCTCCTCACCTGTTATCAATATCTGCGAAAAGGTGCATGCTTTGACAAGATTGATAATTTCTGCTTGCTAAAGAACGGTGAACTATTTATCTTTGATCGCGGGAAATTTGTCGAAACACAAATAGGTTAAGCATATGGAGGAAAAAATATTGGATGGTTTCACCAAGAGTAAACTGGAGAGATCGAGGAAAAAAGCAACAACAAACTACCTCCTTTTTCTTGTCAGTATTTCCCTGGTTGTATATATTGCCAGGATCCCTGAACTGTTTCCTGTTTTGGGGAAATTACGCATTACCCTCCTCTTGTTTGCCGGCTCCCTTCTTTTATTTCTGGGAAGCAACGACGTAAAAAAATTTCCCCTCCAGGAAAACAGAGAGCTAAAACTTATCCTTCTCTTTCTTTTGACATCCTTTATCAGTGTTCCTTTCTCGGTATGGCCCAGCCATTCACTCTCCGTCTGTACCAGTACATTGCTGATCAATACCCTGGTATTTCTCTTTGCTCAAACAGCAATTCATAACGAGAAAGATTTTTTTCAAATCATTAATGTCATCATCATTTCCAGTCTCTTTCTTCTTTTCGGGATCTTTTTTCAACCACATATCGTTGAGGACTACAGAGTAACAACCACAAACTCTTATGATCCAAATGATATTGCAATGTTTTTTGTATTCTGTTTTCCTATTGTTCTCTCCCGTTTTATCCCTGCAAAATTTCTCGGGAAAACTTTTCTGGCAACAACGCTTCTTCTTCTTGCACTGGCAACAATACAAACCGGATCAAGAGGAGGAATGCTTGCCTTTGGTATTGCCATCGCAGGAATATTTTTTTCTCGTCCACTGCAGCTCAAAAGTTCCTATAAGTTGCTCACTCTTTTCATGATAACTACCCTACTGTTCTCTTCAAACGGAGACGTTCTCCAAGAACGCTTCAACAGGGTAATTAGCGGAGAAGATTACAATATAGTGACGACTGATTCCGCGGCAAGTGGTCGGCTGGCAATATGGAAATCGGGATTTGCAATATTTATCAGAAATCCAATCCTCGGCGTCGGTGCGGGAACCTCAAGTACTGCCATGGGGGAAAAATTCGGCAATACAAGTTGGAAAACAATGCACAACTCCTTTCTACAGGTTGCTGTAGAGATGGGCATCCCGGGGCTGCTTCTCTATATCGCCATGCTCCATAGAATCTGGAGTAATTGTCAAAGATATCTACGAGAACAGATTTCCACAGAAGACAACAGTATGCTCAGTATCGCCGCAGCCATAAAAATCAGTCTTATCGTATACATTGTAGCGGCCGTTTTTCTTTCTCAGGCTTTTTCTGTAATAGTTCCTCTCAGCCTTGCACTGTCAAGCAAATTATCTCTAAATCCGGCAAAGACCTCTGCTGAGGAAAACAATCAAAACAAAACAGGCCAGCTTTTATGATCACGATCTTCCCAAAAAACTCATCAACGTAACACACAATAAAAACGGGTAATATAGTGTCGGAAGTAAAAAAGACAGCTCAGTCAGCAGCAACGTATGCAATCGGGGTTATAGTATCTCGACTTGCCGGGATTATTATGCTTCCCATATACACCCGCTATCTAACCCCAGCAGATTACGGCGTCATTGAGCTACTGATAATGACCATTGATATTATCGGTATACTGGTTAGTGCAGGTATTTCGGAGTCAATATTCCGTTTTTATTTCAAAGAAAACCAGCCGCTCCAGCGGAAAAGAGTTCTTTTTACTGCACATGCCCTGTTGCTCTGTTTTTATCTGGTTACAGGCTGTACCTGTCTTCTGTTTGCAGAAGAGTTTGCCCACATTATTCTTGAAGGCAGAGCCCTAGATATCAAGGCATTCCAGCTGATTTTTATTATCTTTATGCTGGATCCGCTCCAGACGGTCCCTCTCATTTTTATCCGTGCACAACAGCAAGCCAAACTTTTTGTTACTATCAATATCTCCAGACTGCTTTTTCAGCTAAGTCTGAATATATACTTTGTCGTTATAGCTAAAATGGGAATAGAGGGGATACTTTTCAGTACTCTTATCACATTCTGCAGCTTTGGAATTCTACTTTCAGCTTACCTTCTCTACCATACCAGACTCGCCTTCCATATACCTTTTGTTCGACAACTGTTCATCTATGGCTCACCACTTGTTATCGCCAATATTTGTAACTTTATCCTTACTTTTTCAGACCGCTATTTTCTCAAAATGTATACAGGTCTTTCATCTGTAGGGATCTATTCACTGGGATACAAACTGGGATTTATTCTCAGCGCTTTGACGGTTACGCCAATCTTCTCTACCTGGGATCCAAAACGTTTTGAGATAAGTGACGATGAAGATTTCCAGGAAATCAACGGCCAAGTTTTTTTCTACTCTTCACTACTTATCATATTTGCAGCACTCTGTATAACCATTGGCAGCCGAGATCTGTTCCGCATAATGTCGGCACCATCCTTTGTCGAAGCATATAAACTTGTCCCCTATATCATACTTGCATATATTTTCCAAGCATGGGCCAACTTTGCCAACTTTGGTATTTATCACACGGGAAAGACTCAATTGCTGGCAATCAGTGGTATAATCAACGCCGGAATTATGCTTCTGTTAAGCATTCTTCTTATTCCACGCTGGGGTGCACAAGGCGCTGCACTGGCAACAATGCTGACATTTCTTTGTCAATTTCTGCTTATCAGACACTTTGCTAATAGATTATTCCCCATTTTCTTCCCATGGCAACGGGCACTCTATGTTTTGGCGGTGGCAGTAGTTCTCTGCATACTCTCTTTCACTTTTCAACAAGAGAAGCTTTTGCTCTCCATTTGCCAAGACATCCTGTTTGCGCTCCTCTTTCCTCTTTGTATCTATTTCTCCCCACTGCTTGATGATAATGAGCGAAACTGGCTGAAAAAAATTATCCAACATCCAACCGCGATGATAAAAAGCCTGAGGAGATAAGGTGACGTACCATCTGGATGGTGGAACTCTCAAATCTTGCTTTGAATTTTATCAACAATAACAAGAAACTGTTATATAAAATCATCTCCAATTGTCTCCCCACCAGAAATCATTTGTCCGAAACTCGGTTTTAAAAACAGATAATAGCGGCCCGAAGTTCGATGTTTCATTCTTTGTTGTGACTGGAGACTATCTGGTCCAGCTATACCTGTTTATCAGAAAACAACTGTAAATATTGCTCTGCACAATTCGCAAAGGAATATTTTTCCTCTATGATATTTACCGCCTGCTGTGAAAGCTGCAGATATTTCTCACTTCCTGCATCAATATCCTTCAGCGTATCCAGCCATACTGTACTTTCAGTGCTATAAACAATCCGGCCACCACCATCCTGCAACAACCTCTTCATATCGCCAACATCGCGGGAAACAATCACAACACCACAGGCCATTGCCTCAAGCACGGACAGAGGCAATCCTTCATCATCTGATGTAAGAAGGTAATAATCCATTAGCTGATACCAAGGAGCGCAATCCTGCTGATAACCGGTAAATGTGACATTCTCCTGCAGATCGTATTGTGCAACCTTCTGCTCCAGCTGCTGTCGACAGACACCCTCCCCAACAAGTATCAGATGACCACAATGGAATTTCCGACGATATGCATGAAAAATATCCAGCATAAGATCTATATTTTTGACAGGAACCAGCCGGGCACAAGTACCAAAGACAACATTTTCTGCAGCAAAAGTGCCGCTCTTTATTTCTTCTGCCGCTGGAAAAAAATGCTCCTGATCAACACCGTTGACAATGGTTACCAGCTTTTTTCTCTGCCCATGAATTTTTTGTGCGAAGTAGGTATACAACGAAGGCGAGATCACAATCATTTTTTTTATACCCAACAACAGAAAACGTAATGTTGTTACATAAAGCTCCCTGGTTCGATAATGCAGACTATCATGCTCCACATGATAAACCAACGTGCGGCTCAACAGCGCCGCAAGCCAACTATGCAAAAGGGGGCGGAAGTGATTGGTGAGCAGAATATCCGCATCTATCTTACGTAACAGCAGATAAATCCTAAACATCGCAGAGGGACAAACACCCTGTTCACTATTGATCGCATAGAACTCCACTCCCATCTCTTCGAGCTGTCTGTTTATCTCTCCCTCCCCACGCAGAGCAATGAAAAATACCTTGTTATTTTCCCGGAGGAATTTACGGGCAAGACGCATTGCCAGAATTTCTGCACCCCCCAGATGGAAGCTATCCAAAACAATCACGATACGCATTTTGTTCTATTTGTTATCTTGAAAACAGACAGTTATTGACGGTTGCCAATCCTTCTGACAATCCTTGCCGGAATACCGGAAACAATAGTATTTGCTTCCACATCTTCTACAACAACAGAGTGGGCTGCAACTATTGCTCCATCACCGATATGAACCCCCTTACCAATAAAAGCATTGTTGCATATCCAGACATTCTTGCCAATTTCTACAGGCTCCACCTCATCGTCACCAACCCTTTCATGTCTTCGAGCAGGATCAACCGGATGACCATTATTATCACAAATAAAAGTACCTCCGGCAATAAGACAATCCCTGCCTATAACGACCTGTTTGCCAACACTGATCGTTGCCCCATAGCCAATATAGGTATTATCTCCAACACAGAGACGAGGTCTTTTGGCTACAGATGAAGTAACAAAGCTGTTTTTACCGTCAATAACAACATGATCACCAAACTCCATCTGTAAACCCGGCTGAAAAAAAGGAAAACCCTTATCTATCCGAAAAGATTTACCAATCTTAACACAATTTACCTTGAACATCGGCTCAAAGAAGATTTTTTGCAAGATATATACCATCACCCTTCTTGACAAAGAAAAAAGGACAAAAAGCGGTACATAAATTATCCGTAACGCCGGGACATTGAACTGCAGAATTTTTTTTACAAGAAAATAGATAGCTGCAGGGATTTTTCCTTCCCTATTTTTTATGGCTGCAACGATTTTTGTAAACATTACATATGAAATGAAATTATTTTACAGATTCAGATCTGGTCGCCTTACTTAACACCCAGGAACCATCGTCCACTACCGGCCCAAGCTTCTGATAAGCCGCATTGATTCTGCTGGCAAAGACCCATTTAAACAATGTCTTCAAGATGGCCATACTCCCACCCAAGACAAGTTGTCGCGGTTTACCATGCCGTATTTTTTCAACAATTTTACGCAAGCCGCCCCTCTCTTCTCTTTGAAATTCTTTTGACTGTACCTTGTGAAAAAAACTGTCAATCTGCTCATTTTGCCAACGCAACCTTGCAAGATAAGGTATATAATCAACAAAAACTGGCGGCTCATAAAAAACACGGCTTTTGACAAGATAGAAATTTCTGCGGCTAATCAATCTGTCAAGGAAAGCATCTTCCCCAACAATCCCCTGTGGAATACCATTAAGACCCAACATGCCAAAGTATCCGGCAAAACAGTGCCGCCTTAACCCATAGAAAGAACCTGTAAGAAAATCCTGCCGCAACGGAATTTGCAGCAGCCCCACTAGCCGCTGCTGCCATCTCAGTCCGCTACTGATTGGGGAGATGGGACAGCCTACCAGCTTAACCTCTTCTCTTTCTTTAAGAACCTGCAATATCTCGGCGACAACACCCGCCTCGGTAAGAACATCTCCATCACCAAAGAAAAGAATCTCTTCCCTGTTTTCATGAAACGCCCTGTTCCAGGCCTTCACCTTGGATGCCTCGGCAATAACTACCGGCTCAACACCTTCCCATTGACAAGCAAGCTCTTCAACAATTTCCACGCTTCGATCCGTACAGCCGTTCAAGTAGACCTTAATACAGAGGGAGAGATCCGGATTACCATTAATCAGGGCAAGAACGGTTCTCTGAATACTCTTCTCTTCATTATGGGCAAACAGACAGACAACTATGCGTTGCTGTCCAAACTTCTCGGAAATATCAACCGAAACGCCACTTTTCTCCTTTAAGTGAACAACACTACCTGTCTCTTCTTCCATCGTACTCATATTATTGTGTCTCATCATTTTCAGGTGTCAGCATTTGATGATACAGGGAGAGCATCTCTCTTTGTTGACGCCCAATCATAAAATCCGGCTCCAGGCTCTGTTTGGCGCGCGCTCCCATCGACTTCAAACCATCACGATCTGCTATTATTACCGCGAGTTTTCTGCGCATGGCGTCCACATCACCAGCAGTAACAAGCCAACCATTCTCTCCGTCCCGGATCACCTTGCTGACAGCACCGACATCACTTGCCAGAACAGGCTTATGCAACACCATCGCCTCCAGCATGACAAAGGGTAACCCCTCACTCAAGGAGGGAAGAACGAGCAAATCTATCGCTCTGTAATAGTCGCCCATAGCCTGCCGCTGTCCTGTAAAAAAAATATGCTCCTCAAGATCCAGCGTCGAACGCAACTGCTCCAGCGCCGCGCGCTCCGGCCCATCACCAACGACAATGAGTACCGCATTATGTTCTTTAACAAGCCCCCTGCACGCCTGAAAAAGGATATGATGCCCTTTTTCCGGACTGAGACGTCCGAAAACGCCCAACAGCAGTGTGTTGGTACTCTTTCGATATCTGGCAATAATCGCCTTCTCCTCGCCACCATAACGAATAAAATCGGGATCAACTGCATTAAGCACCATCTGGGTATGCTTTTTTTCCCCCCTTAACAGACACATCTCTTTTTGCAGCTGGGGTGAAACGGTGATAACCAAATCAGCATACCGCAGCAGCCAGCGATCCAGACGATTATAAAGCCGCATTCTACGATTTTCATCTGTCCAGCCGTGGGTTACCGCTATCCAGGGAATGCTATTGAAACGAGTGATGCCCCAGGCAATAAAATTTGCCTTATATCCATGCGTTTCAAGCAGAGAGAACCCACCCTTGTTAAGATATGACCACACATGCCAGAAAGGTAAAGGGTCAAGAAAAGAACGTTGTCGAAACAGAGCCAGAGGATAGCCGAGGCTGCGAACGGCATCAATAAACTCCGTTGAGGGTGGATTGCGGTAACGAAAACAGCCAACGAAAGATTCGATTTGCGAATGCGCCCTGTTTTTTAAAAACTGAAGAAGGACTTTCCCCGCCCCACCAACAAAATGGGTATCTATAATATGCAGCACTTTAGGTTTCATCTCTTCAGAAATTATTTTTTTGCGTTTTTGAATAACATCAATCGGTACTCTTCCAACCCAAGAGCCGCCCATTCAAATTTCAATGCGTAATCAAAACTCCCATCAAGGCGGGGAAAAACCATCATCGCATCGTTTTCTCTGCCATCCAGATCATAGTAGGGATAATTCTGAGCAAGGGTTAAATGCCAGCCCAGCAAATGGTCGCACCCCATATTTCGCGCTGTTATCAAATCTTTCCCAAAGCTCTTTCGATTATTCTGAAAAAGATCTGTTGCCTGATTATAAAGTCCCCACCGTTTTCTTTCCCGCCGGTAACGTGCAGCAACCTGTGGAGTGATTGATGAAAAAGAGATATCTGTAAACTCCTCATTAAGCCGATATCCCGGCTTGCCTTTCTTTATGGGATGACTATATCCTCCCCGCCGCAAAAAAGGATAATACTTCTTTACCATTTCTGCCCGCAGCAGATCCCTTTCCTCTGTCTGGGAATATCCGGTAGCCTCATCACTAATGTCAAAAACCACCGGCAACCAGTGACTCTTCTTCATATGATCATGTAAAATAGTAGCTGTTTCAAGACGGTATTTCGACTCAGCGACACCGTCTATTGTCCCTTTTTTATCAAGAACAACAGGAAAAGGGCCGCCATAGGAGAAGACTTTTTTATTAAAACCAAGTCTTCTCGCTCTTGTCATCAATTCATCAATTTCATCACTTTGTAGTTGCCAAGACGCCCCCTCTTTGACAAAGGATGCAGGTGGCAGAGAACTCCACGTGGTAAAACCCCGCTCATGCAAGGCCTTGAGCATTACAAAACGATTCTTTCTTTTCAACTCTGCCACATCAGGCAGATCCAGATAATCGCAGGATACCGGATCCAACCCGAAAAAACCGACAGCAATATCGGCATCCGGTAAATCAAAATCATCAACCTCCACAGTAACAGGATACACCTTCTGCTGCCCATGCAGATTAATCTCCAGCTGTCCGCGGTAGCTGCCGGCCGGAGTTCCGGGCTTAAGAGGAATCTGCAGCCATATCAACCGACTAAAATCTTTCTCCAGCGCCATTCCGCTCGCTGGAAAACGGCGGAGAAAGCGCGGAGCCAACTCATAGGTTTCATGGTTTATTTTTCGGCTTTGAAACTGATTAACGCCATAGCGTAACCAATCTTTTTCCGGTTTCAGCTCATGACCATTTTCGCTTTTTAAGGAACTGATTGTGACCAAAAGAGTATCTTTCTTCCCGAGATTACGCACCATCAAGGCCTGCACTGGTCTTTGCTTCCTTGCCCCATGCAGGATGATCTTTTCTCCTGATGTTCTGATAACCTGATTATAGCGCAGCTGTATATTACTATCTATAAGAGCAGTATAATAGCCACGAGCCTTGTCGGCGGGTGAAATAGCTCCCGGATCAACCTGTGGTTCACTCTTCACCCGGCGACAGATGTTATTGAATTCCTGCCTGGATTGTGCATGCAATTGCTCAATAAACCGCCTCCCCTGCTCTTTTTCTGCTACGGGATAAATGATAAGGGCATTCAGCAGAATTGCAGAATCATCACCGTCACAGTCAATAACAATCTTTCTGTCATTCACCGTTACTTCAACCTCTATCGGGGCAAAAAGAGGTTTGAGATAGAGGTCATAAGCGTTATCCTGTGGCTGCGGTTCAATATCTGAAAACCGCAGAAAATCATTAAGGTAGTCATGCACGGAAGTCCTTTGCTCCTGTAAGACGACCTTTCCCTGCACCGTAATCCTTCGTCGCAACCAGAAATGCTCAAACCATTCACCAAGCGCGTTGGTAACAAGCCATACAACATATTTACCGTTCGGAACATCAACACGGAACTGCCCCTTATTTATAAAAACCCCGTCCCGCAGAAGAGTATCTGCGTACAAAGAATCATGGGAACGCCAGATATCGGCATCAACAAAGCCAAAACCAACATCCTTGCTGTATAAATGTCTTGCCGCTATCCCGGTAAAGCCCGGTGCCGCGAGAAAATCGTCCTTGACAAAATCAAACAACCGGAATCCCTGACCAGCTGGAAGAAGCTTTGGTATAGAGAGCAGACGAACATTGTCAATACGAAAATTTTCTGATTCTTCTCCCTCTTTCCCTACTATGCACCAGAACTTTTTTATATTGCTTAAATCAAGGTAACGTTTCACTCTTACGGAACCTCTCTCTCCAACATAACGGTTCACAGAGAACTGCAAATGATTCCAGCCCGGCTCAAGTGTGGTGTAGTGATTAAGTTGATCCCAATACCCGCCACTTTTTTTATCACCAATACAGAGAGAAAATTCGACCTGCTTATGAGAGGAATTATAGACATCCAGCCCAAGATAATCATAACCAGACCAATCCTTCATTACCTTGTCTGCAACAGAAAAATTATGATACTTCCCTGACGGGATAACAGCAGATTTAGTCCCTTCTGTTGCTATTGAATCGTACTTGCGAAAAGGATGACGTGCCTTTTCCACAGGGTCGGCCATCTCTTCAAACCCCATAAGCATCATTTCCCGTGGTTTCCGCTGCCTCTCTTTTCCTTGTGGGGCTACGCTCTTCATCTTCTGACCACAAACCAGGCAGTAACTTGCCACTTCAGGCATCCAACGGAAGCAGCGATCACAACGCACCCCATGGCCCACAGGATTTCCTTCTGGGAAAGGAGACGAAGACTTTTGCAGATGAAACGCCACCGATCTTCCCTCATACGGTTCTATCGTAATATCATCAATCCATAATGTTCCCGGCGTTCTTAAACGAAACCAGATTTGTGCCGGCTTATCAGTTACATCAAAGGAATATTGCACCCTGCTCCATTCAAATGTTCCCTTAAGATCTTTTACTGGAAAAACAGTTTCTTCCCCAGTTTTATAAAAAAGCCAGGTCGACTGGTTCCATTTGCCCGCCTGAACATCAAGGGCACGAAGCCAGACAGTGAGCAGATACCTCCCAGGGGACAGATTAAATTGTCGATAAAAAGTAACCTCTTCATCTTTATTGCAGAACAGTTCCATCGAACCGGCACGGTCATGCCCCAGCCCCGCACAATGTCGCCAGGAACCCTCTCCCCAGAGATGCCAACCTTCAGCTCCGTTATCAAAAGAGAACGATTCCTTCCCCAGAACAGGGATGGCAATCAAAAAAAAGGAAAAAATGACAAGAATGAGAATGCAATATTTTTTCATCACTATCCTGAGTTACGATTTAACCAGTTACTGCCAATAAACAGCGTCAAGAAACCTCTTTCCCCCGCCAAACCTCTCTCTCTCTGCCGGTAGCCCAAAGCCAGAAACCGACGACCGCCGCCCAGTTTAATACACAAAAGAAGTAGCAGAGCCTGACCAGAGAATTTCTGGAAAACCGGGGCAGTTTCCAGCCAAGCAATGCAACAAAATAGAAGAGAATCTGTCCAAACCCAAAAATGCAGAGCAACCAGCTATCTGCATACAGGCTGCTCACCAAAAGACAGGGCAACGCAAAAGGCACCAGTATTCGCGCCACCTTATGCCAGAAAAAGCGAAAGAGAAAACCGTGAATAAGCCCCTGCCGCAGTACTCCCTGCCCGATAAGCTGCCAGTTTCCAGCAAGCGTCCGTACCTTACGCCGCCACTCATCATCAACATTACTGGAAACAATATCGGTGGCGACTGCCCGGCCGGCAAAGAGAACCCTCTTCTGCTGACACAAGATGTTAATTGGCGTCAACACATCATCGAGCAGGGTTGCCGCCGGCAGATCTTTATACAACTGCCGGCGAACAGCATAGATCGCGCCGGTTGCACCCATAACAGAGCCGGTGGCAGACTCCATTCTGCGAATCGCTTTTTCATAGTGCCAATAGGCACCCATCTCTACTTCCAGACCACCCTCCGCGCTATCAACAAAAACGAGTTCTCCGCTTACACAGCCAACTTCAGGATCAGAGAAACTGGAGACCAGAGCGGTCAACGCTCCCGGAACAAACTGCTGCCTTGCATCAGCAAAGACAATGATTTCACCGGAGGCAGCGGCAACCCCCTTATTAACGGCAGAGGGTTTTCCCGATCCGGAGCACTGCGTTAAAATCTGCAGGCTGATGCCAACTTCTGCCAGCTCACCGGCCAGACGCTCGGCTTCGGCAACAGTTGCATCCGTTGAATTATCAGAGACAAGGATAATCTCCAGGACTCCCGGATAGCCCTGTTCGGCAAGATTTCTGATGCGGGGACAAATCTGTTTCTCCTCATTTCTGGCGGCAATAACCACACTGACAGATGGGAGAGTAACGTCGTTTTGCTCAGCCGCAGGATATCTGGCAAATTTTGTTAACAACCAGAGCGTAACGGGATAACCGATATATGTATATGCAATAAAAAAGAGAGAACACCAGAAAAGACAGATCATAACCCCTCCGTTGCTGCAGCGAAAATCAGGAGCCTTTACGCCAGCTCTTCTCCTCACCTTTCAGCAGCCGGGCAATATTCTCATGATGTTTTATCCAGATAAGTGCTACAATAACGATCCCGGCATAGATATACATCTTTGCAATACCAAGCAAAAAGAGCCATAGCGGTAGCAACGCAGAGGCAAGCAGAGAGCCTGCCGATACAAAACCGGAGACAGCTACGACAACGATAAACACTGCAAGACTCAGTCCCACAGCAGCAGGCGACAGAAAAAGAAAAATTCCCAGGCCGGTGGCAACACCTTTGCCACCGGAAAATTTCAGATACCAGGAGAACATATGTCCCACCACCGCCATAACTCCGGTTAAAGCAATAGAGAGACCAGCCCCCTCGCTGTCGGGTAAAACCTTCGCCGCCAATAAAACAGGCAGAAAACCCTTCATACAGTCACAAAAAAGGGTCAGCACCCCCCATCTTTTGCCAATCACCCGGCTGACATTGGTCGCCCCGATATTTTTGCTGCCCTGACTGCGAACATCAACACCGGCAAGACGACCAATTATCAAACCAAAAGGGATCGCTCCAAACAGGTATCCGACAACAGGCAGCAGATAGAACATATCCATAAAGTTCCCGGTAATACGCCAAAAGCCCAGCTGTTAAGCCTTTGAACTTTTTACTTTTATTCTCCAGTTTTCCGCTGTTTCTGCTCCTTGTGATGACGAAGAAACTTTTTAGCCAGACGATTACGCAACTCCTCTTCGCGTACAGAGATCAGGTTGACCGGGCATTTACGAAACATCTGCTCTGCCACTGAACCGGTGAATATATGGCGGATATCTTTGGTTTTCACCCCCATCACCACGGTATCAACCTCATGTTCCAATGCCATTTCAATCAGCCTGGTTGCGGGATCGCCAATACAGAAGAAAAAGCTTACCTTCTCATCGGCAAGAGTAATCCCCTGCAAAAGTTTTTTCAGCTCCTCCCTGCGTTCCTGTTTAACAGTATCGACATAACGCTGCACATCCAGATCGTAGCCATAGGAAGAGATTTTACTTACCGCCTCCATATCCCGCGAGTGGATCACGTTGACAATGATCAACTCTGCGCCAGCAATATCGGCAAGATCAGCAGCATAGTTAAGGACTCCCGCACTGTAACGAGAAAAAGCGAGAGGAACCATAATCCGTCGAATCATAACAATACCTCCAAAATAAAATTTAAGGGAATATCCCTGATTATATCTCTATGATACCAGCACCGCAGACTGTTGCCGCCGTCGCTGGCCAAACCAGATAACAGCCAGCAGCAACAACGCCGGCAGATACATCACCTCCTTGCCCAGCCGGTCGGAGGGCATCTGCAGGGCCAGAATCTCCTGGTCAAAGTTCACCCCGGCCTTTTCTGCAGCACTGCCAAAACCGACCATATCAACAAACACCCGGCCATCTTCATCGCGGGTCTCAATACCAAGGCCGGCCAGTTTGGCGGCACCGCCTGTCTCCTCACCCACCGGCAGCATCACCGTCAGCTCAAAAGGATCTCCCGCCATATCCTCACCGGCAAGCCGCAACCGCAGCTGCTTACCCGGCTCAATAGTATCAAGCACCTCTACCAGCTCGGCGGCAGATCTCTCTTTAAGAGGAGGGTATAGCTTATCCCAGAAAAATCCCGGGCGAAATAGGGTAAAGGCAACCAGCAGCAGTAACACCGTCTCCCACCATCTGTTTTTCGTGATAAACCAGCCCTGGGTACCAGCGGCAAAAACCAGCATCGCAACCACTGCTGAAACAACGACCAGAATCAGATGCCACCAGCTTTCAACGCCAATCATCAGCAGCTCGTTATTAAAGATAAAAATAAAAGGGAGTATCGCCGTGCGGATATCATAGGTAAACCCCTGGATCCCGGTGCGAATAGGATCTCCCCCGGATATCCCCGCCGCAGCAAAGGCGGCCAGCCCCACCGGAGGAGTATCATCTGCCAGAATCCCGAAATAAAAGACAAAAAGATGAACGGCAATCAGCGGTACCAGCAGCCCGTTCTGCGCGCCAAGCGCCACAATTACCGGAGCCATCAATGATGAGACAACGATATAATTGGCGGTTGTCGGCAGCCCCATACCAAGGACAAGGCTGATTACCGCGGTAAAAAGCAGAATAAGCATCAGATTGCCGCCGGAAATCAGCTCGACAAACTCCGTCATCACCAGACCGATGCCGGTAAGGGTAACTGTTCCGACCACCAAGCCTGCCGTTGCGGTGGCCACCCCGATACCGATCATATTTCTTGCCCCCGCAACCAGACCGCCGATAAGCTCATGCCAGCCCCGCGCAAAGGAGTACTCTCTACCGGACAACCGCCGAAAAAGCCCTTTTAACGGATGCTGGGTAAGAACGATACCGATCAGCAGCACTGTCGCCCAGAAAGCAGAGAGCGCCGGCGAAAATCGCTCCACCACCAGACACCACATCAAGACCACAATCGGCAGCAGATAATGCACTCCGGCCAAAGCGGTCTCCCCCAGTGGCGGCAGCTCGACTATCTCATGGGAATCATCAAGTTCAGGAACCCGGCAAGCTGCCCAGAGCAGCAGGAGATAGGCCAGCAGCAGAATACCGCAGACAATAGTAAAGGCGTTATCACCGGCAACCGTCTTGATCCAGCCCAACCCGTAATAGGTCGCACCGGCGATAATTATCGCGCCAAGAATTATTGAGAAAAAGGAGATAACCGTCTTGTAAAAGGGTTTTTCCACCAGTTTGGGTAGCCCCTTTAATCCCAGTTTGCTCGCCTCCAGATGAACAATATAGACAAGGGCTATATAGGAGATAATCGCCGGTAAAAAGGCGTGTTTGATAACATCAATATAGGAAATTCCGACATATTCCACCATCAGAAAGGCTGCCGCCCCCATAACCGGCGGCGTTAACTGACCATTGGTAGACGAGGCCACCTCCACCGCCCCCGCCTTCTCCGGCGAGAACCCCACCCGTTTCATCAGCGGGATGGTAAAGGTACCGGTGGTGACCACATTGGCAATGGAGGAGCCTGAAACAAGCCCGGTCATCGCCGAAGAGACAACCGCGGCCTTTGCCGGACCGCCCCGCATATGGCCAAGGCCGGCAAAGGCGGTACGGATAAAGTAGTTGCCCGCCCCCGCCGCTTCAAGCAGGGAACCAAACAGCACAAACATAAAGACCATTGAGGTAGAAACACCAAGGGCAACACCAAAAACACCTTCTGTTGTCAGCCAGTAGTGGGACATCCCTTTTGCCAGGCTTGCCCCTTTATGGGCAACAACATCAGGCATCCAGGGCCCGGCAAAGGTATAGGTCATAAAAACAGCGGCAACAATCATCAGCGGCGGACCAAGCGCCCGACGGGTCGCCTCCAGCAGCAGCACGATCCCGCACACCGCAACGACAAGATCGATGGTTGTCGGGTTTCCCGGGCGGGTTGATAACTGCTCATAAAAAAGAAAGAGATAACCCGCGCAAAAAGAGGCGATCAGCGCAAAAATCCAGTCCTGCAGCGGAATATGATGCCTGGGCGATCTTTTAAATGCGGGAAAAGCGGTATATGCGAGAAAGATGGCAAAGGCAAGGTGAACCGACCGTGCCTCCGTGTCGTTAAGAACAAAAAAATTAAAGACAAAGGGGAGTGGCGATGCATACCAGAGTTGGAAAAGAGTCCAGGCAAGAGGAACAAAAAACAGCACCTTTCTGGAGACCGCCCCCAGCGGCGCCCTGCCACCGGTATCTACATCGGCGACCAGCTCATCAACATTTGAAGTGGCGGTTTCTTTCTCTGTCGCAACAGTCATAAATTGATTTCTCCTGAGTAAAATTAAACATCGGGTACCATATAACAGATGCAAAAAACAGCATTGCAAAAAAGTTATCAATACAAGGACATACTCAAACAGACCAAGAAGCAGCCATCTGTAAAACAGAACTCTGCTATCGACAATCCTTTTCCGGAAAAAGATACCAGATCATCGTTTTTCTTCAAACAAATAGTAATACTTTTCTGGGTAATATTACTTTAAAATAAAGAGTACCAGGGGCTGACACTTTTATTTCCCAGCCAGCGACGTTATAAAGCAGTAAGGATCTTTCTGACTGAAAATATCAAGTCCAAAGCCATGGCTGACAGCCAGGCAGCCGCCACAGGTCGGGCGGATAACACAGCCCTCGCATTGTGACGGACCATGGCGATATTGCTGCGCCAAAGGAGAATGGTAGATATCGTCAAGGCTCTGCTGCAAAATATTTCCCAGCCGTGACGGCAGTTTTCTGCAGGCATGCACATCACCATTGGCCAGCAGCGACAGGAAATTAAAGGCCGCACCGCAGCCAAATCCGGTACAACCGCCGAACAGCTGCTGCCCATCTTCATATCGCAACAGATTGAAAAAATTGTCTTTATACGCCATATGGCTGTGTTGTTGCGCCACCCTGCTATATTCCCTGAGAAATTGCCGATACCCCGTCACCGGGACAGATGCCAGCGCAGCGCCCTCGCCGACCATCGCCAGCCGGTTAAAGGTGAACAGATCAACCTTGTCTTTAAGCAACATCGCCAGTTCGATGACCTGATCCTGATTGGCTTTTGTCAGGGTTAACATCACCATTGAGTATATATTATACTTACGGAGCAACGCCAGAAACGATATTATCCTGGTAAAATGGCCCGGCCCCCTGATTAGATCATTATGTTGCTGCAGCCCTTCCAGACTCACCTGAAAAAAGGCTGGGGGATTGATGGCAATAATCTGCTGCAAGGTATCCTCTGTAGTTGGATTGCCAAGGATCGCCGTGATAAAACCCAGCTCCACAGCTTCTCTGTAGAGAGTGAAAAAATGGGGATAGAGCAGCGGGTTGCCACCAGTAAAACTGATCTGCCCGGTGACGTGGTGCTCTGTGCAGAACCGGTAGAGTTGCTGCAAAACATCTCTCCCCTGCTGCAGGCTCAGACAGCTACTGCTGTTACGATCATAACAGTGGCGGCAATGCAGGTCACAGGCCTGAGTGAGATGCCATTGCAACGTAAAAACTTCGGCAACTGAATAGCGTGAACTGTCCTTTATATTTTTCGGACTGGCAGCAGAATGTGCCGGTCTTCTGATTTGTGATTGGGCCGCAAGCAACAGCCCTGCAGCAACAGCCTGTTCAAGCAGAGACTGCAGGACGGCAACAGTCGTCTCCGTTGCTGCCGCTATCTCCTGAAGATCAAGCTGTTCAGCAACAATTTTCAGGGCAAGCAACTGATGATCTGTAAGAGAACGGAGAACAGGTTCCTCTGCCGCCTCCACCGCATAAACTGCCAGATAATCCTGCCCCTCAACAATCTCTATATCTCTGCCGGCAAGCAGTTCCGGTAATCCCTGCCAATGTGTCTCAATAATCTCAAGACATGGATTGACAACCAGTCGTTGCGACAGTAAGGCATCAGAACAACTGCTTTTTTGCTGCTGTATCTGCCGCCAGACCCGATCAATCTCGGCGATATCATCAAGCCAGGGTAAGGCAGGAAGAAGTTCCGGGAAAAATTTGGCAGAAAATCTCTGCCAGTCAGGAAAAAAGCGGCGTATGATCCTGTAACAGTGTGGGTACTCTTTTTGGAAATTATGCGTGATTTGCTCTCTACAAGGCATAATAAAAAAGGCCGGTAATGATACCGGCCAATGGATAGAAAATTGATCTGGTATGTGAACCACATACCTCTATTTAGCCACTTCAGCCACTTTTGGCAGGCTCCTTGTTAATGATCTGTTCCGGCTGCTTTTCCGGCTCGCAAGCTTCCTTTGCTGAGCCGTCGGCTGGCTGCTCTTGCTGTTCTGCAGCTTCACCGGCATTTTGCAATTCCTCTTCGACAACACCTCCGGTGCTGTTGGTAGTGCCGCTTCAGCCACTGCCTGCGGCGGGCTTTGCCTGTTCGGTGCTCCCGGCACCTGTGGTTGACCCTCCTCAGCCACTACCTGCGGCAGGCTTTGTCTGTTCAGTGCTCCCGGCACCTGTAGTTGAACCTCCTCAGCCGCTGCTTGCGGCATGGGCTCCGGGAAGCGTTATGCCGCCGGTTCCCAGCAGACCGGCAACACCAAGACCTGCCAGCAATCTCTTAAGTTTTTTCTGTCGCATACATCCCTCCTTGATCAATTTTTTCAGCATGTAAGATTTCCTCAATAAAATCCTACAAGAACAAAGCTACGGCCATTCTCCTTTTTCGTCAAGCACTTTCACTACAAAAACAGACAAAAAATGATACAGCTTACGGCGGCAAAAGCCTGCGAGCCCCGAGATAGTGCTGCCGCCAATACCCGCCATTCCTGCTCTTTTCATCGGTCAATTTCGAAATGACAACACCGGTCGACTCACCGGCATGAAGAAAGTGGTTGGCACCAAGATACATCCCTACATGATAACTCTGCCACCCTGTTTTAAAAACGAGTAGATCTCCTTTTGTCAATTGAACAAAAGGGATATTCTGCCCTGCTGCCAGCTGCTCACGGGTTGTTCTTGGCAGTTTGAGATGATAGAGAGAAAAGTACGCCTGCTGCATAAAGGCCGAACAGTCTATCCCTCTTTTGCCCTCTCCACCAAGCAGATAAGGGGTGCCTTTCCATGCCGTATAAAAAGATGCCACCCTGCTATCGATAACCAGCCCTCCTCTCTCCGGTGGCCGCCAAACAACATGGTGTTGAGTACAACCGCTGACAATCATCAGAAAAAGAGACACAGCAACTGATTTTTGCACTACAGCAACGAATATTTTACTTGCTTTATCCATCATTTCAGAGGATTATCAGAAAAACAGATTACTCTTACTTACAGGTAAAAAAATCATGTATAATGTGCATAACAAAAAAAATCACACTTTTTTTCTTCTTTTTGCCATTGTGCTCCTTGCATTGAGCGGTTGTGCGACCAGCCCCACCGGCAGATCTCAGCTTATGATCACTTCGCCGGAAGCAGCCATAGCTAAATCAAAAGCAGCCTATGTACAAACCCTTAAACCGCTGGCAAAGAAAGGAAAAATAGATAATGATCCGGCAACCGCCCGTAAGATACAGAAGATTGCCGGTCGCCTTGTTGCCCAGGCAATAGAGATGTATCCCCACACCCGGGACTGGGAATGGAGTATCAAGGTGATTGATGATCCGGAAACAGTCAATGCCTGGTGTATGGCCGGCGGCAAGATGGCTGTCTATACCGGCATTCTTGACAAAACGAAAGCAACAGAAGATGAAATCGCCCAGATTATAGGCCATGAAATTTCCCACGCCCTGGCAAACCATACCGCAGAAAAGATCTCCATGGCAATGGCCGCTCAGGGAGGAGGTCTGTTACTTGGCCTGGGTTCTGCTGTTCTGCTTGACGACAGAGAAAATATGGGTAGCTATATGGTTGCGGCATCAGCTTTGGCTTCGGTCGGCGTCACCCTGCCCAACAGCCGCGAAGCCGAACGGGAGGCAGATAGAATGGGCATTGAGCTGGCGGCAAAAGCGGGCTATGATCCACGCGCCGCAGCGACACTCTGGCAGAAGATGGGCTCCATAGGCGGTAGCAAGCCGCCACAGTTTCTCTCCACCCATCCATCATCCAAAAGCAGAGAAAAGACTTTACGGCTGCTGGCAAAAAAGGTGATGCCCTACTATCTTGAAAAGAAACCGCACCCCGTCTATCGCTTTAAAAAAGAGCGCTTTGACAGTTGAACCTGAGACTGTTTTGCATATAGTAACCACCCATAAGCAGACCGATTTCGATGCTCTTGCCTCAACTATCGCGGTCACCCTGCTCCACCCCGGTGCGGTAGGCGTTGTCCCGGCAGCGACCAACCGCAATGTGGAGCAGTTCCTCTCCACTCATAAAACGGCTTTCCCCCTTGTTTTGCCTGGAGAAGTCGATTTTCAGGCGGTCACCGAGCTTACCGTGGTCGATACCAATCAGTGGCATCGGCTTGATCGTATGGATAAACTCAAGACCCGTAACGATCTGCAGATCAATCTCTGGGATCACCATATGTCATCTCCCGGCGATATTGCCGCCAACTGGCGTTGCCAGAAAAAAATCGGCGCAACGATCTCTCTTTTGGCAAAGGAGCTGGAGAAAAGGAGAATTGACATCTCTCCTCTTGACTCAACGGTAATGCTGCTCGGACTTTATGAAGATACCGGCCACCTCTCCTATCCTTCAACAACCGCCGATGACGCCAGAGCGGCCGCCTTTCTGCTGGAAAACGGGGCGGATCTCAATGTCGCTCATTTTTTTCTTAACCCTCCTTATGAGAAAGGACAGCAGGAGGCACTCTTTGCGATGATGCAAGAGACCGAGCAGGTAGAAATAAATGGGCTGACAATCGGCTTTACTCTTCTCCAGATCGACCATAAAATTCCCGAACTAGCGACTGTAGTTCAGCTCTGCCGCCGGGTAATGGGGATAGATGCGCTCTTTGTTCTGCTTGATCTCGGCGACAGACATACAGTTATTGGCCGCAGCAGTGCCGAGACCATCCATATCGGCAAGATCATGAAATCTCTTGGCGGCGGCGGCCATCCGGGGGCGGGCTCTGCATCAATAAAAAACCGCAAACAGGGTCCACAAGAGAGCATAAAGCAGATAGAGAAACTGCTCCACGACAACCTGCAGCGAGGAGCTATCATCGCCGATCTGATGTCCTTCCCCGTTATATCAATCACCCCGGACACACCGATGTACCGGGTACAGGATATCATGGAGGAAAAGAATGTTCGGGGACTCCTAGTTATGGAAGATGATGAAATTTGCGGTATTATTGTCCTCTGGGATCTCAAAAAAATAAAAAAACAGCGCCAGTGGCAGAGCCCGGTAAAGGCATTTATGTCACGCCAGGTGGAGTGTATATCTCCCGAGATGTCCCCGGCAGAAGTGACAAAGACTATTATGGAAAAAGAGGTAGGCTATCTCCCTGTTGTGCAGGGTGGAAAGGTTATTGGTATTGTTACCCGTACCGATCTGCTCTCTTTCTACTATAATCTGCAACCGCCACAAACAATCTGACAACGCTGAAGTAACTATCCTGCTAACCATTAAACTACACTGAACCTATGGATGTTTTCGTTGCCCGGCAACCAATATTCGATCGTAACAAAAACATTTATGCCTACGAGCTCCTTTTCCGTTCCGGAAAGACAAACGCTTTCCCCGATATAGATGGTGAAACAGCAACAAACAGCCTGCTTTCATCGTCATTTTTAACCATCGGGATAGAGAAGATCTGTGCCGGGAAACCGGCTTTTATCAACTTCCCGCAAAGGCTTATCGAACAGGGAATTCCAAGATTTTTTCCATCAAGGAAAATGACGGTGGAAGTTCTGGAAGACGCGATTATAACACCAAAACTGATCGAGGAGTGTCAGGAGCTGAAACGCGCCGGTTTTCAGCTTGCCCTTGATGATTTTGTCTATCATAAAAATCTGGAAGAGCTGCTGCCTTTTGTCAATATTATCAAATTTGATTTCCGTATTACCCCTCCGGAAGAGCTGACTGTTATGTTTGAAAAACTCTCCGCCTACAAACTCCGTCTGCTGGCAGAGAAGGTGGAAAATTATGAAGAGTTTCAGTTTGCCAGGGATCTTGGTTTTCACTATTTTCAGGGGTATTTTTTCTCCAAACCGGAGATTCTGAAAAACAGGGAGCTGGAGAGTTCACAGCTCAATACCTTGCAGCTGCTTAATGCCATAAACAGTATGGATGACCTGGACATTGATCAGCTGGAGGAGATTATTTCCCAGGATATCTCTATCACGTATAAGCTGATAAACTATATAAACTCTTCTCAATTCAGCCGACTGGAACCAATTTCCAATATCCGGCAGGCAATCGCCTTTCTCGGCGAGAGAGAAATCAGGGTTTTTGTCAATATCGTCGGGACAACAAGTCTTTCCAAAGAGAAGCCCAGGGAACTTATCCGCATGGCAATGATCCGTGCGCGCTTTCTGCAGAAACTGGGTGAAGTGAAGAAGCAGAACAGCAGAGAACTTTTTTTGCTCGGCCTCTTCTCTCTTATTGATGCAATGCTTGACCAGAAAATAGAAACCCTGATGAAAAGACTTACCCTGTCACCAGACCTCAATGATGCCCTTGTCGACAGAAAAGGCGAGCTGGGGATATATCTGCGTCTGATAGAGTGCTATGAGAGCGGCAACTGGATTCAGTTCCACTATGCGAAAAAAAGGCTGAATCTGGAAGATGAACTCATCGCCGAGACCTATTTACAGGCCGTTGAGTGGACAAGTACCATTACAGACTATCTGTAAAACAGCTCTGACAGGAAAAGCGGAAGCGGTTTGTATATAGTAGATCACTCCTGAACATAGCCAAAACCGGGAATCTCAAGCCATCTTTCCAGCCGCCGCAGGCAGAACATCGCGCAGGAGACCAGGGCAAGGTAGTAACAGCCGACAACAAGAAAGACCTCGGTAAAACGGAAATACTCCGTTGCCACCATATTCCCCTCCCCGGTCAACTCCATACAGGTTACCACATAGGCAAGGGAGGAGTATTTTATCAGGTAGATAATTTCGTTGCCGCAGCCGTGCAGCGCCCTGCGGAACGCCTGGGGAATAATAATCCACAGCACCGTCTTGAAAACGGTAAAGCCAAGCGCCTGCGCGCCCAGATACTGCCCCTGGCGAATGGAGAGAAGCGCGCCCCGCACATATTCCGACTGATACGCGCCGGAACAGAGGATAAACCCGGTCACCGCCGCCCCATAAGGGCTGAAATAGATCCCCAGATGGGGCAGACCGTAATAGAGCACAAAAAGCTGGATAACAAGAGGTGTGCCGCGAAAAAGCGCGGCA
>PDWI01003243.1_pt1 | contig 23129 bp, 22 predicted proteins | sample 1430891 | NCBI WGS metagenome assembly PDWI01 (sample SAMN01162508, study PRJNA174530) | Oral metagenome, whole genome shotgun sequencing project. | biome: Marine environment; feature: Marine mammal; material: Swab sample of the gingival sulcus; isolation source: swab sample of gingival sulcus... | reverse complement strand
ACGATGTGAAGCTTGCAAGTCGCTTTAAGATTCGTCGGTAACTACGCTCTTTACGGACTTTCACCGCAGACATACAGTATGCCCGTCATACCAAAAAAGCAGTAAACCACTACTTGATTTACTGCATAACGTTCTCTACTCCTATTATGATAAATATTCTAGGATTTATTGATAGGTACAATATCTAATTTATAACCTAATGGACTCAAAACTTTGATTAACGTATCAATCTGTGGTGTCGTTTTTAAACTCTCAAGTCTTGCAATTGCAGGTTGTTTAACTCCACTTAATTTTGCCAATTCTCGTTGAGATATTCCCCTTTCTTCTCTAGCTTCTATTAATTTACCAATCAAAGCCACTTCAAATTCAATTTGAGCTCTTTGCACACTATCAACTTTGCTTTCATCTTGAATATAATCACTTAAGGTAGTATATAATTCGCCATTTATTTTTACACTCATTATCACTTACTCCTTTCAATAAAATCTTCTAAGTTTATTTTTGCTTTTTTTATTTCTTTGCTAGGAGTTTTTTGAGATTTTTTAATAAAGTGATGTAGTAAAACAAATTTATTGTCTTTCCAATAGAAAAAAAATATTCGGTGTTTTAATGGTCTTAATTCCCAAATATCATCTTCAATATGCTTTACCGTAGAACTACCTACACGCGTTCCATACCTAGATAATGCAACTAGATAAGATAGTATCTTTGTATGATTTATCCTATCTGTCTTACTTGTTTTACCCTTTTCCCCTAAATCATTAAGGTAATTTTCAATTTCAGATATTCCATTTTTATCTTTATAAAAAATTACTTCATACATTAAAATCTCCTAACTATATGATAACATATACGTTATCATATTACAAGATATATTTAACCTACCCTAAACTCTTCTTCTCTCGTCTTACTTCTTCAAGCATCTTGACCGCTTCATCACTGAGTCCCTCTGATGCTTCTCTGCCTATCAGTCTCTGGACTTCGCTGATTAACTCTGCTTCGGATAGTCGTTTCACTTCTACCCACAGAGTTTCTCCGTCATCGTGTTTGTTGATAAAGTAATTAGCATCAGCATATACTGCCATTTGAAGTAGGTGTGACACTGAAATAATCTGATGATTAAGGCTGACCTTATAGAGTTTTCTAGCAATGCTATTTGCTGTCATCCCCCCTACTCCTGTGTCAATCTCATCAAAGATAAGTAGTGGCACACTGTACTCTTTGGATAAGACTTCCCATATGGCAAGCATGATTCTAGAGAGTTCACCACCAGAAGCAATTTTCTTTATCTCCTCAAAGTCCATGCCAGAATTAAGTCTAGCTGTAAAGGTCAGCGTATCATAGCCATTTTTAGTAATTCTTTCCTCGCTGACAATATCTACTTTAAACACTGCATCATTGAAGTTTAAATCCTTTAGAGAACTAGTCACAAGGTTTGAAAACTCTTCTGCTTTCGACAGTCTAGTCTTTGATACCTCTACTGCTAACTTGTGATAATCTGCTTCCAAAACTGAAAGCTCTTTTTCTAGTTCTTCTCTATTTGTCTCAGACTGTAGTAGTGCTTCATAGTCCTTATCCAGTTTTATTCGATAAGAGCCTATCTCATCAACTGTACTACCATACTTTAACTTGAGATTGTTGATTTCATCACGCCTTTTTTCTAAGTGATACGCTCTTTCCTCATCAACATCAATTCTAGAAAATATACTAGAGAGTTCAGAAGAAACATCTTGAAGTCCATAATAATAATCATTGAAATTCTCTAATAGTTTCTCATAGTCATCAGAAAATCCCGATAAATAAGATAGTCTATTTTCAACTTTAGACAACATCGATAGGACGGAAAAATCATCGCCATCTAGTATGCTGTCTATCTCTGAATGAGAAAGCATAATACTCTTGATGTTTTCAAAGTAATCTAGTTCTTCATCCAGTTTATCATCTTCTTCTGTGATATTTGCACTGTCAATCTCATTAATCTGGAACTCAATAAAATCCTTTTCTCTCTGAAGCTTTTCATGGTCAACAGACTCTGTTTCAAGTGATTTCTTAATGCGGACAATCCTATCATGTAGTGATTTCAAATCTTCTAGCGGCTTTCTCACCTTTCCAAATACAAAAGAATCATATAGGTGTAACTGCTCACTAGGTGACAAAAATTTGAGTTTATCATCTTGGGCAAATATGGTCACATAGTCTTCTACCGTAGATTTTAGCTCTGCAACAGTCACAATGTTCCCATCAATTTTAGCTACGCTCTTTCCAGTGGCTTTTATCTCTCTAGAAATAATTATTTCTTCGCCATCCCTACTTTCAAAAACACCCTGTATAAGAGCTGACTTTTCGCCCTTCTTCACTAACGTTCTGTCGACTTTTTTCCCCGTAAGCACTGAAATAGCACCAAGTATGATTGATTTACCAGCACCTGTTTCTCCAGTGATTACGTTAAAGCCATCTTCAAAATCCACTTCTAACTCATCTATTATTATAAAATTTGATATTCTAAGCCTTGTAAGCATTCTTCACCCCTAGCACAACTTGTTATTTCCTAAATCCCATTATCTCAAAACTTGATAAAATATGCAATAGATATGGGAATAAAAAAGCACTTAAGATTACTTACTGTAAAAAGCTGAATAAGAGAATAATCGTTGTCATTCAGAGCCTATGAAGCACTACAAACTTTTACAAAGTCTAGATTCCTACGTCGCTGTTACGCTTCGGAGCAAGTCATGACCCACGAGCGATGAATCGCTCGAAGATTCGGACTGCCGTCCTAAATAGTAAAAGACTCAGAAAAAATTATTTACGAGCAAGCTCGACATATTTTTCGGTCGTCTTTTACTGCTCATTACTAGGTCTTCGAAAATGACGGACTTTGTAAGTTTGTATAGTACTTCAAGGCGTGGAATCTTAACGATTATAACGACATATAAACTTTTCATTGTTTCAGAAAAGCAATTCCATTGTAATATCTAATTATATTTTAGGTAACTCCTTATTTCAGATACAATAAAAATACTTCAACACTCAAACCTATAAACTTATTTAATAAGCTATTAAGTTTTTATTTGTATCAAGAGTTTTTATGCGTACCCTGATTTGATATAATAAGAAATACTTTAAATTAAATAGTACAAAACACATTTTAGTTTCTACTACAACGCTACAAACACTTCCATCTAAAAAGACCACTAAAGCGTCATTCAGAGGAGCAAAGCGACGTAGGAATCTAGGTGTTTGTTCTAAAATTTATTTTATTAAACTTTCATACTGAAAAGGAGAACATATGCTTAATACATTTAATTCAATAAAACCAGTGACTTCATCAGAAGTAAAACTGACAGAATACAGTCATGGCGCAGGTTGAGGTTGCAAACTATCACCTGAAATCTTGTCTGCTATTGTATCACAAGAAGAAGGTGTAGACTATCCAGAGTTACTGGTAGGAAATAAATCAAACGACGACGCAGCAGCTTATGATATGGGTGACGGAACAGCAGTACTCAGTACTACTGACTTCTTTATGCCCATCATTGACGATCCCTTTACATTTGGCAAAATTGCAGCAACCAACGCCCTAAGTGATGTTTACGCAATGGGTGGCTACCCTATTATGGCGCTGGCAATACTTGGCTGGCCGATAGGTAAATTAGAAGCACCTATTGCCAAAAAAGTACTAGAAGGCGGAAGAGCAGCTTGCAAAGAAGCTGGCATCATGGTATCTGGTGGACACTCTATTGATTCACCAGAACCAATATATGGACTTAGTGTAAATGGTCGAGTTGAAATCGAAAATATCAAGACAAATGACAAGGCAAGGAAAAATTCACTCCTATTTTTGACAAAGTCACTGGGCATAGGCATACTAACTACTGCTAGCAAGAAAAAGTTAATCGAAGGTGATGATATAAAGCCAGCAGTTGATGAAATGTGTAAAATCAATAAAATTGGCAGAGAATTTGGAAAGTTAAAAGAAGTATCAGCTATGACTGATATCACTGGTTTTGGTCTGCTAGGACACCTCTATGAAATGTGCTCTAGCTCTAAGCTTTCAGCTGAAATACATTTTGAAAACATAGACATACTTCCAAATGTGGATAAGTACATTGAAATGAAAGCGATACCAGGTGGTGCTAGAAACAATCAAAAGACGTATGGCAAGCACTTACATGGTGCAACAGACTACCAAAAACTCATACTATCTGACCCACAGACTTCTGGTGGACTACTTGTGGCAGTAGATGAAGATAATGCTGAAGAGCTAATGAACATCCTAAATGCTCACAATCTAAGCACAAAACCTATTGGAAGACTAGTTGAAAAAACGGATGAACTGATAAAGGTGATTTAATGGATATGCACAAAGTCTATCAGGATATCATCCTTTCTAATACGACAATTATCGACGTCAGAAGTGAAAGTGAATACCAAAAAGCACACCTTCCAAACTCTATAAACATCCCTATATTAAACGACTGTGACAGAGACTTAGTAGGTAAGTGCTACAAAGAAAAGGGTTCTGAAATAGCGATTGAACTAGGTCATGAGCTTGTTTCTGGTGATAAAAAAGAAGCCTTTTTAAAAGAGGTAAAAGAAGTCTTGGAACAAGAAGACAACGTGATGCTAATGTGTTTTAGAGGGGGAAACAGGTCTGGCATCACAAAGGATTGGGTGCATGAACACCTAGGCTATGATATAGAAAAGCTAGAAGGTGGATACAAGGCTTTTCGCACCTACCTCATTGAGTCATTAAAGCCTGAAAACATATCAGTAAAACCCATCATCGTCGCTGGCAATACTGGCTGTGGCAAGACCATACTCATCAAAAAACTATCCATGGCTATTGACCTAGAAAATTTGGCAAAACACAGAGGCTCTGCCTTTGGCTCATACATAGAAAAACAGCCAATGCAGGCTACCTTTGAAAATACACTAGCCTATGAAATGATTAAGCTTCAGGCAAAAAATCCTAGCTTTGTTGCATTTGAAAGTGAGAGCAAAAACATTGGCAAAAATGTAATCCCAAATGATTTTTTTGAGTACATGCACACATCGCCATATGTTATGCTAGAGACAACTATTGATGAGAGAACTGAAATCACCTACAATGACTACATTGTATCTGACATTGAAAAGTATGAAAGTCTTCATGGCGAAAATGGAAGAAAACTCTGGAGAGAAGCGCTAAGAAACAAACTCCAAAAACTAAAGCGAAAACTGGGACAAGATAGACTTAACGAATGTCTCGCTATATTTGATGAAGCTGAAAAGTCAGATATAAGACTTCATAAAAAATGGATAAAGTACTTACTACTCAACTACTACGACCCCATGTATCAGCACCATAGAGATAGGTGGGCAGATAAAATCGTCTGCGTCAAAAAGCTAGATGAGATGTATGAATATTTAGAGGAAAAAAATAAAACAGGTCAATATCTGGTATAAAAAAATAAAAAGGTGCTTTTGAAATAATATTATTATCATTCAAAGCCTATGAAAATCTTATAAGACATTAAAAATGTTGTCATTCAGAGTCTATGAAACACTACAAACTTTTACAAAGTCTAGATTCCTACGTCGCTATGCTCCTCTGAATGACAGACTTTGTGAGTTTGTATAGTGTTTCAAGACGTGGAATCTTAACGATTTTTGTCTTATTTAGATTTTCAAGGCGTGGAATCTTAATAATTTATCTTCCCAACAACACCTTTTTTGATTGTAGTCTTAAAACTACTTATTCATCATATTTCGAATGATTTTATCTATTTTATTATGCCATTCTTTATCAGTAGCATATCGGACATTAACGCCCTCAGTGGTTTTTCCATTGTAGTACTTGCCCGCTTCATCCAGATAATCTTCTGAAATCTTGCTGGCAACGATATCTATGCCATTTTGAACAGTTGAAAAACTCTTTGCATACTTATATGGGTCTTCATCATATGCGCCATAACCAAACAGATTGTTCTTATCTCTGGCAATTTTGCTCTCTCCATATCCTGATTCAAGGGCAGCTATACTAGCTAAAAAGATAGGATTTACACCATACTTCTCCCCCGCTTTTTCAAAGGCATTACCAAGTCCAGAAAGCTTTGTACCTGCAAAATAACGGTTGATAATTGCACTACTTCCTGTACTCCTTGTAGAGACATCTGAAATGATGTCTTCTGCCTTCATAACCCTCTCACTCACATTGGGATTTACTTTTGTCTGAAGCTTATCCATGGCAGGCACCTTAGGTGTCTCTCCCAGTTTGTCTGTGAGTATCGCATTAAACCGATTTAAGGTATCAGCATAGGTAGCCTTTGACATATTGTCAAGACTGATGAATTTTGAATTGTTTTCAACCTTCAAACTTATTACTCCTCGTAGTGTACCAGTGATACTACTTTATCAGTACCAAACTCTTTCCTTCCATTTAAGAAATCAAGTTCAGCCAAGAATAATATTTTTACTATTTCACCACCAGCTATTTTTACAAGTTCTTCTACTGCTTTAATTGTGCCACCAGTTGCAAGCAAATCATCGACTACTACAACTTTTTGACCTTTTTTTATAGCATCTTTGTGGATGCAAATAGTATCTTCACCATACTCCAAATCATAACTCACACAGAGTGTTTCATATGGTAGTTTGCCTTTCTTTCTAACTGGAACAAAAGGTTTCTTGTCTTTGTAAGCAAGTGCAGATGCAAAAATAAACCCTCTTGCTTCAGGTCCTAGTATAACATCATAATCTACATCCTTTAACTCCTCAGAAAATGCATCAATCACATGAGAAAAAGCCTTAGGTTCAGATAGTAGTGTTGTTATATCTTTAAATCCTATTCCCTTAACAGGAAAGTCTTGAATTTCCCTTATTGTTGATTTTAAGTCCATATTTCCTCCTACAGTTATATTAACTACTGCTACAGCATACCACAATATATGGTATTTTTTCAAGTATTTACTGTATAGATACAGATATATTACAATATATAAATCTTATTGACTAAAATACAGGTATACTATATACTTTCTCTAGTTATATTGATTGATATAAAAGGAGGCATTATGACTAAAAAACTATTAACCATAGCTATTGTTACTGTACTAGCTTTCACGCTAACTGCGTGCTCAAATAACGAGGAAAAGACAGCAGAAAAAGCTGGAGACACAATGAGTCTTGAAGATATTGCTGGGAAGATTTATGAGGGAATTGACCAGCTTCCAGAAGTTGATAATATAGAGCTAAATGACGAACTATTTAGTGCATGTGTATTTATAGAACCAATTAAAGATGCTAAGGCACTAGCTTCTGAAGCTATGATGAGTTCTATCGCACACTCCGTTGTATTACTCCGATTACCAGAAGATTCTGATGTGGAAAGCGTAAGAAAAGACATAGAAAATAATGCAGACCCTAGAAAATGGGTATGTGTTGGCGCTGAGAAAACAGCAGTAGTTGCAAATGGCAATACCATCCTTCTTGTTATGTCCTATGAAGATATAACAGATAAAGTTGTGAGTAACTTCAACAAATTATGGGAGTAGTCCTTTAAAGAGGTCAATGTGGTATTTTCAAGCATAAGTTTTTTATATGTGTTTTTGCCAACTGTACTAATAGTCTATTTTATCACACCTAGAAAGTATAAAAACATTGCTCTATTAGTCTCAAGTTTGGCATTTTACTATGTAGGAGAGCAGAAGTATGTCATCATACTTCTCTTCTCTTCTATATCTGATTATTTTCATGCAATTTTTATAGAAAAATACTTCGGCACAAAAAAAGCTAAAATTGCCCTAGTATCTTCTATCATCATCAACCTAGCCTTGCTAGGCTTTTTTAAGTATGCAGATTTTTTAATAAGCACATTAAACAGCTTAGGAAATCTACATATACCACTACTTCATATTCCCCTACCTATTGGCATAAGCTTTTTCACTTTCCAGACCATGAGCTATACGATTGACGTATACAGAGGCGATGTAAAGGCTGAGCGAAAATTCTCTGATTTATTCACCTTTGTTGCCTTATTTCCACAGTTAATTGCTGGACCAATAGTCAGGTACAAAGACATATCTGAAAAACTACACCACAGAGTATTCTCATACAATGATATGTACTTTGGTATAAGGGAAATAGGTCTTGGACTGTTCAAAAAGATAATCATAGCCAACAATATGGGTAAACTATGCAGTATATTTGAAACAAGTAGTGACAAATCTATCCTATTTTTCTGGGTTTACGCCCTAGCATTTACCTTCCAAATATACTTTGACTTTGCTGGATATTCTGACATGGCTATCGGTCTTGGCAAAATTTTTGGATTTGACTTTCCAACAAACTTTGACTTTCCACTTACTTCAAAGAGTATCACAGAATTTTGGAGAAGATGGCACATGACCTTAGGGCAGTGGTTTAGAGACTACTTATACATTCCACTAGGTGGAAACAGATGCAGCCTAATAAAGAACCTTAGAAATATATTCATCGTCTGGCTACTAACTGGACTATGGCATGGAGCAAGCTGGAACTTTGTGCTGTGGGGACTGTTTTTTGCCGTTATCCTCATATTAGAAAAACTATACTTACTAAAAATACTGGATAAAATGCCAAACGTCCTTAACCACATCTATGTACTTTTTCTAGTCCTATTTAGCTTTGTCATATTTAAATCAGAAAGTATGGACATATTCCTATACAATGTAAAAGGACTGTTTGGACTACTTGATGTAGGTGGCATTTCCACTGAGACAATATACTACCTAAAGAGTTACAGCCTTCTATTTGTCATAGCAAGTGTATTTTCCACTAAATTCATTGATAGGATTCCAAACACCAAGGCATATAAACTCTTAGAACCCATCCTAATAGGAGCTGTTCTCGTTATAACAACGTCTTCCCTAGTAGAAGGTGGATTCAATCCATTTCTATACTTTAGGTTTTAGGTGATACTATGGAAAAATTCAGAAAAATAACGGTTATTATTGTCTTTATATCCATCCTATTCTCCCTGTCCATCATGCATGTCCTACAGGAGGATATTAAAGTGTCAAAAATTGAGCGAAGAACCCTTAGCAGCCTACCAAATATAGGGGATAATAAGTACTTTGAGAAGATTGAAACCTACCTACTCGACCAGTTTCCATTTCGAAATACGTTCCGAAGTATCAATGCCCATTTTCTACTTGATGTCCTACAGTTAAAGGACTATGAAGATGTCTATATCAGTGATAAGCACCTAATGAAAATCTACCGTAAAATTAATCACTCACAGGTAAAACTTGCTACTAGAAAAATCAAAATGATAACAGATACTTACCTAGATAAAAACAATACCTATTACAGCATCATACCAGATAAAAACTTCTACCTGCTTGAGAATAAAGACTACCCAAAGATGGATTATAAAAAGCTGTTTGACATGATAAAGAAAGACCTAAAAGATATTAAATACATTGATATTACAGATGATTTATCAAAGGAAAAATACTATAAGACAGATAGCCACTGGAGGCAAGAAGAACTCTTTGATGTCGTAAAGACTCTATCAGAAAAAATGAACTTTAAATACACCGACAAAGAGAACTATACAGTAAAATCATATGATGATTTTCACGGTGTTTATGCTGGATGGATTGGGAAAAAAGTAAGTGCAGAAAAGCTGAACTATCTGACAAATACTGAAGTAGAAGAAGCCCTAGTTTACATAGCAGAAAAAGATAAGTACAGCAAGGTATACGATGAAAATAATTTGAACAATGTAGACCCTTATGATGTCTTTCTATCAGGAGCTAGTCCCATTATCAACATACAGAATCCAAACAGTAATGGTGGAAGGCTAATAGTATTTAGAGATAGCTTTGGAAGCAGTTTGACCCCACTACTCATTGGCTCATTTTCAGAGATTACACTCGTTGACTTGAGATACATCAGTACAAAGAAACTCGAAGAATACGTAGACTTTAAAGATGCAAAAGCACTTTTTATCTACAACACTTTAATTTACAATCAAGGGGCTCTTTTGAAGTAATAGATATAGCAAATGCGCTTTCTACGAAGCTAATCCCGCATGTCATTCAGATTAACGATAATAAATGTATTTTCTGAAAACCACGCTGCTCTGTCCTACGTGCTAGTTACCTAGCCTTGTAAAACTCTAATGCTAAATTGTTGCTACGAACATTTAGCTAAGAGTTTTATCTACGTCTAGGCAACGGATCACTCCGTCGTCGCGGTCGCTAAACGGTTTCAGAAAATAATTTATTATCTTTAAAATGTTAAGATACGAGTCTTCAATTAGACCCCAAAAGTGAAATAACTTTTTAATTTTTATAGTATTTCAAGCTTTTGTTATTAAAATTGAATACTTTATTATAGTTTATTATTACTACAAAACTCTTGAAAAAATACATAAAAAGGTAGATAATACTCCTATAAATAATCCATAAGCCAAAAGTCTTAGATTTGTTTTTTGGCTAAAATGTTAAAACAACAATAATAGGAGTGAACAATGAATTACAAAAAAATAGTACTTGCTGGTGGTGGCGTCCTAGGAGCTCAAATAGCATTTCAAGCAGCATACTGTGGCTATGATGTCACAATTTGGTTACGAAGTGAAGGAAGTATTGGACGTACACAGCCAAAACTGGACAGCGTAAGAGAGTCTTACATTAAAGCCATTGAATTAATGGATACACCAGAGGGAAAAACAAAGGAAAACTGGTGCAGAGGTATTGCTGAGTTTGATGACTTTGACAAGGAAAAATGCTTAGAAAAAGTGGAAAGAGCTTACAATAGCATCAAATTAGAACTCGATATGAAAAAGGCGCTTGAAGACGCTGACTTAGTTATTGAGTCAATGGCAGAAGACAAAGATGCTAAGACCAATGTCTATAAGAAAATGGCAAATCTCATGCCAGAAAAGACTGTCTTAGTCACCAATTCATCTACTCTCCTACCATCAAAATTTGCTAAGTTCACTGGAAGACCTGAAAAATATCTAGCACTACACTTTGCCAATACCATTTGGAAAAACAATATCACTGAAGTTATGATGCAAAGTAAGACTGACAAAAAGTACTTTGATGAAGTCATTGAATTTGCAAAGACTATTCGCATGATACCAATTCCTGTATTAAAGGAAAAATCTGGCTACCTACTAAACTCAATGCTTGTTCCTCTACTCTTTTCAGGAATGGATTTATATGTTAACGGCATTTCTGACCCTGAGAGTATTGATAAAGCATGGGAACTAGGTGCAGGAGCGCCAAAGGGTCCATTTAGAATACTGGATACTGTTGGACTTACTACAGCATACAACATTGTCAAGATGTATGTCAGAGTTCCTTCGTTTTTAGCACCATACAATTTTAAGGGCATGGAAAAAATGCTAAAAGAATACATTGATGCTGGTAAGACAGGCATGAATAGTGGAGAAGGCTTCTATAAATACGACAAGAAAGAAGAAGAAAAATAAATCCTTACCTTCTCCCTATATTAAATGATAATAAATGTATTTTCTGAGAACCCGCTTCTTTCGAAGACCAAGTAATAAGCACTAAAAGCCAAATGCTATTTAAATCAAGCTTGCTTGAAATATAAATAGCATTTGGCTTTTAGTATTTAGGACGGCAGTCCGAACCTTCGGTCGATTTATCGACCGTGGGTTGTTACTTATTACTTGTCTATTAACAGCAGTCCGAACCTTCCAGAAACACCATATCCATGCTAGATTCCTACGTCGCTACGCTCCTCTGAATGACATACGGGATTAGCTTCGTAGAAGGCGCATTTGCATTTATTTGTATAGTGTTTCAAAGCGTGGAATCTTATAGTTTTAACAATTAAAACTGCCCTATTTTGCATTATCCGATGGTTTAAAGCCAATCTCCTTTGCCTTTTCCTTTGACAAAACGTGAAAATTACAACAGTCATCACCAGAAGCCAAAGTCTTTGTCCTATCTAGCACAGCACCCTTGACATCAAAGGCTGAGTAGTCCATTTTGCAAAGGTACTTTGCTAGTTGTGGTACGCCCTCTTGTTTTGTAACAGCACATATACCACACTTTGTATAGGTCAAAAAGAATTCGCCACTTCCTTCAACATACTCAAAATCTGAATCCCACTGGTTTTTATAATTATTTATCTTAGAAAAAGCATCAAGTTTTTTCTGAAGCCCAATTGTTTTATCAGAAAACGCTCCATTTGCCTTGTTTAACATCTTCATTCTCTTGCTGTATGACAAGGCGTAGACCATTTTAGAGAATAACTCTTCACTGATTTTACCCTCAGCAGCCTTATAAAAGGCTAAGGTAAGAACAGTAAATAGCAGAATAAATTCCATTGGATTTTCCTTAACTCCACCTATTCCCTCAGTACGTTCAATCATGCTTTTATACTCATGACTAACCCTTTTCTTATACTCCGCATTAATCAAATCAGCTTGTTTCTCTTGTAGTAGATTATAAATTACTCCTTGAAACAAGAACTTTACCACTTTGGCATAAAAATCATACTTCATATTACACCTCACATAATACTACTCAACCACACTAAAATATACGCCACTGCCATCTAATTGTTTCACACCTTCAATCGTCCTTACATCATTTAACGCAAGTTCTCTAAGGAGTCTCCCCCTACCCTTTTTAGATATCGTTGAGTGTGTTTTCCTTGTCCCAGATGACAGGTCAAAAAACTCGACATCATACCAGTCATATTTCCCCTTGTCCAAAATTTCTGAAAACTCTAGACTAGCAAGGTTTAGGACTGTCTCGCCTTCACTGATAGAAGCATTGTAATCATCCTTCCAAAATGACCTCAGACTCTCTCTGCTTAACTTTAGTTTTGAATTAAAGTCAAGCCTATATGGTTTAATGAGTTCAGAAGGCTTAATCACTCCATAAAGAGCTGATAAAATCAGTAAATGCTCATCTAAGTAATCACGCTCATTCTTCCCTAGACTTGAGACATCAAGGCTCTTATAAGCCATGCCATGATACATCTCTACCGCTTTATAGGTCATCTCTACATCAAAGCCCTTGATATATTGCATAACCTCATCTACCAGCTTATCTGATAGCTTTAAGAACTGCTTGACTTCTTTGCTACTCAACGATTTAAGCAGTTTTACTACTCTTTTTGTCCTCTCTGAAATAGTCCAATCACAATGAACTTCATTCGTTAGATTTAACGTCTTAGCAGGTGAAAGTATTATCTTCATTGTTCCCCCAGTATTTACCATTACTTTTTGGCGACAATAACAAGCCAACCTTTACTTTTTTTTACATCAGCAATACTTATCGTAAAACCTACATTCTCTAATAGTTCCACTAATTCTTCTCTACGATAAACCCTCATACCACTGATGATGTCCGTCCACTTATCTGCCCTATCATCACAGGCTTCATTGACTATAATAAAATTGCCTCCCTCTTTAAGGACATCATATACAGACTGAAAAGCATCTTGAATATTTTGCCAAAAGTATACCGTCTCAAAGGCACTTACTAAATCAAAAGTATCCTTCTCAAAAGGCATATCATTTACACTAGCTTCAATAATCTCACATCTACCCTCTGAAATAGCCTTCTTATTGACCGCGATAGACTTTTTAACTGATTCAGCAGAATAGTCAATCCCTCTAACAGTACCCTTAGGCACTTTATCTAACCAAATCTTGATGTTCTTACCACCACCACAGCCAATATCTAATATAGTAAAATTATCTTTAATCCGAATGTGTGACATACCCCATTTTGCCATTGATGAATGTCCAAAATTCATCATGGAAAGCATAATCTTGCCACCTAATCCCTGAGGCTTTCTTGTATTATTAAAAAACTCCTTGAGCATAAATACCTCCTTAAATAAAAATCATTTTCATAGTAGTATTGTAGCATAAGAAAATGGATATTTAAAGTTTGACATCAAACAATAAATATCCATTTTTTTAACATCTAAACGATACTTTCCAAATATAATGCTATCGCATCCTCATCATTAGTACCAATCACAATATCAGCTATATCTTTTAAATCTTTAACAGCATTTCCCATAGCGATACCAACACCTGCCAACTGTATCATTTCAATATCTGCAAAATCATCACCAAAAGCTATTATATCATATGGTTTAATACAAAAAGAGCGGCAAAGTATATGTATCGAATTTCCTTTTGTTATGCCTTTTTTAGTAAACTTATACCAATTACCATCTGAGTATTTAACACAGTCACAATCAGACAAAATTGATTTCAATTTTACTGCATTACTTATATCAGGAATTTCAACACATATTTTTAAAGCTTCTTCTTTAAAATTCGAATAGTCAGTCCACAAACTATCGCCCCATGTGACATCTTGTACATCTAATGTATTATTGTAATTCCAAAAGTGAGCATTAACAGTATCTACAGTAATCTCTGTATCTGAACCACAAATATTTTTTGCTATTGAAATTATTTCATTAGTTCTATCAATAGAAAATGAAGCATTAAAAATATAATTTCCACCTCTATTAATAAGAGCCCCTCCACTTGTAATAATGACATCTAATTCTAAGTCATTAGTAATAAGCATACAATTCTGTTCACTTCGAGAAGTAGAAACACCTATTAAATAACCACTATCTCTACACTTATGAAGAGCAATAAGTGTTCTGTCAGAAATTGTTTTATCACTCCTTAATAAAGTGTCATCTAAGTCAAATAATAGTAATTTTTTCAATTAATTCCCCTTTCAGACTAATGATATATATACCATAAACCCTAATCGTAAGAACTAAGCAAAACCTAAAAGAAATACCCTAGCAAAATCAAGAAGTCAACTATTGAGAACTCCTAATAAAGACCAAGTAATGAGCAGAAAACCAGCCCTATTAGTCTAATCAAGCTTGCTTGGTATTAGATTTATAGAGCTGGTTTTCTATTTGGGACGTCAGTCCGAACCTTCGAGCGATTTATCGCTCGTGGGTGGTAACTCATTACTTGGTCAAATCGGCAGTCCAATATTTAAAAAGAACACTTAAACCCACGCTAGATTCCTACGTCGCTTTGCTCCTCTGAATGACAGCGTGGTGATTCAGTTAGCACATCATAGTGCTTCATAGGCTCTGAATAACAATGTGCAGTTTAATTAAAGATTAAGATTAAAACCCAAAAGGAATCCCTAAACAAAACCCAAAAGAAATACCCTAGCAAAAGCAAGAAGTCAACTATTGCTTTTGCAAGCTTTTGGAGTTTTAGGTTTTCAAATAGAAAACTTTTTCTTCTTTTGCGTGAGAAAATCTGGATGATTTTCTATGAGAAGCGTACATGGACGTGCGTTTTCGAAGTTAGCAAAAGAAGAAAAAGTTATCTCAAAAACCGTTAAGAAACTGCCAGCTAGCTAGCAAAAATAATAGTTGACTGACCCGTCTAGGGGATAGAAGCGAGATTGGGTCGACGTGTATATATTGTAATATATTTTCAAGCTCTAGAAATATTCAAGGTCTAGGCGCTAGAATAATTCTAGTTCGATGCTTTGTATGTCCTGCTATCTTTCTTTTTTTCAGACCTTAGAAATGGTTAAGGTCTAGGAGATAGAAGCGAGATTGGGTCGACGTGTATATAGAAATACTCTAGAGTCAATCTCGCTTCGTACGACGACGAGATTAGCCTTTTATAAGGTCTGAAAAAGGGTGTCACAGTAAATACAACGATACTCCCTCCCCTCCCTATCACTTAGCTTAAAGACTTGGTCAAGCTCTTGCTCAATAGAAGTGATACATCTAGGGTTTTTGCATTTAATGACATTTTTCATTTGCTCTGGTAGCTCTGGGTGAAGCTTTCGAACTCTTTCACCATTTTCGATAACGTTGACGGTGATACTTGGGTCTATAAAAGCTAAGATTTCTAACTGGATATCAATTTGCTCGTTGATTTTTAGAATGTCCTTTTTACCTAACTTTTCACTTGTTGCATTCTTGATGAAGGCAACTTCACAGTCAAGTGAATCTAAGTTTAGGTGTTTATATAATATAATTCCCTTACCTGCAGGGATGTGGTCAATTACAAGGCCTTTAACAATATTTCCTATAATCATGATATTTTCCTTTCTTTATAAAAATTTCTCAAACAAGAGTTGTAAGTCAAATTGTTTTTTTGCTTGCTTTTGGAATTATGTTACTATACAAAATCTTAATACAGAAGAGAGTACCTCCACGGAAAAGCGACGTTTTCCGTTACGTCGACCGCTTCGCTTCAAATAGCTAATAACTTATAATGTCATAAATATGAGCAAGCTCATTTTATAAATTAAAAGTTATTAGCTGCTCTCTTCTTGGGTTTCGAAAACTTCCAGCTAGCAAGCAAAAAGATAATTGACTATAACGCTAAATAGCAAACAGAAGTAGAGGTTTAAGTTTATCCTATAATCCCAATAACTTTAGAATGAGTGCCATTCTGATGAACTTACCATTTTTAACCTGTCTAAAGTATGCTGCTCTTTCATCACTGTCAATTTGAACTGAAATCTCATTAACCCTTGGTAGTGGGTGAAGTATTGATAAGTCACTTTTAGCTGTCTCTAGTTTGTCAGGTGTTAGAATGTAGCTATCTTTTAGTCTTAGATAGTCCTCTTCATTGAAGAACCTCTCTCGCTGCACCCTTGTCATGTATAGGACATCAAGCTCTGGCATTGCTTCTTCAAGAGAAGTTACTTCCTTAAAATCAATGTTGTTCTTTAGGAGAATTTCACTTCTGATGTGCTCTGGAATCCTCAACTCTTCTGGAGAAATTAATACAAACTTCACGTTTTCAAATCTAGACATTGCAGAAATTAACGAGTGAACTGTACGACCAAATTTAAGGTCTCCACAACAAGCTATTGTGAGATTGTCTAGTCTCTTCTTCTCATGCATTATAGTAAATAAGTCTGTTAGCGTTTGAGTTGGATGGTTGTGACCACCATCTCCAGCATTGATAACAGGGATGTTTACATTTTGAGAAGCAACATATGGCGCACCCTCTTTTGGATGTCTCATGGTAATAATATCACTAAAGCACTCAAGTGTTTTTGCTGTATCAGCCACACTTTCACCCTTTGAAACAGAACTTGAAGAAGCTTCAGAAAATCCAAGTATGCTTCCACCTAAGTCTAGCATAGCTGATTCAAAACTTAATCTTGTTCTAGTTGATGGCTCATAGAATAGTACAGCCATCTTCTTGTGCTTGCACTTCTCATAATAATTCTGTGGATTTTCAACTATGTCAAAAGCCACATCAATCATTTCCATAATCTCTTCATTGGTTAAGTCTAAAATATCAATCAAATCTTTTTTCATCATTCTCCTCCTAAATCCTTTCCTAAAACAATCTATAAATAAGGCTACTTTATCCAAGATTCATCCTGTGGATTATTCCTGAACTTAAGTAGCCTTTCCTTATCTTCTTCAACAATATAATTTTCTTTAATAGCTTCTTCAATAGCAGTATCAAAATCACTAAGACTGTAGCTCACAAGATTATTTGCTGCTAAATTTTCTTTTGCCTTAGCCATGTTATATGTAAAAATACTCACAATACCTAGAACTTCAGCACCATGTTCTTTTAGATTATTGCAAACTTTAATAGAGCTGCCTGCTGTAGATATTAAATCCTCTACAACGACAACTTTATCACCCTTTTCAATTTTTCCTTCAATGAGGTTTTGTCTACCATGTTCTTTGTTACTTGACCTAACATATGCCATAGGCTTATCAAGTATATCAGCTGCAATAGCTGCATGAGCAATACCAGCTGTAGCTGTACCAACAATAACATCAGCATCTTGAAACTTGTCATTGATTAAATCACTTAGTGCTTTCTCTATATAGTTTCTTGCCTGAACATCCGATAAGATAAGCCTATTATCACAATATATTGGACTCTTGATACCACTAGCCCAAGTAAATGGCTCATCAGGACTAAAGAAAACAGCTCTGATTCTAAGAAGTTCACTAGCTACTATCTTCTTTACTTCTACCATATTTAACCTCCTTATTACTAATATCACTCAAACCTACTGTCAAAATCATCCATAATCAGACAAAAATCAACTTATAAATGGGCAAAATTTTTTTGCACAATCCTAGTGCAAGTTTTTCCTTATTTGATTTCTAAATTTTTTTGACGTTTTTACTATTGTACCACAAAAAAATCATTTTACAAGGAATTTATTATACTAATCCGCTTTTTAATACATATATAAGCTGAAATAATATATCGAAACCTGTAAAAGAGGCAAAACAAATTATTTTGCCTCTTTCCCCTCATACTATAGTTATTTTTTATAGACCTCTACGTCAAATCTACCACCAATTAAATGCATGGTCTCTTTTGATACTTTATTAAACCCTGCTTTTATTGCTGATTTTTCAACCATATCTTTTGGAACAGACATATCCATATTGTTCATTCTATGAGCCATCCAAGATAGTACCATATCCCAAGGGCCAGAAAATTCATCTTCTATGCCATCTGATATACACATAAATATGCCCCCATCATTTAGCGAATCATAGACCTTCTGTATGGTTTCATCCATCTTTGGCTTCGCAGCATAGACAGCATTCGAGGCAAAGACCACATCATATCCACTACCAATGTCATCACTAGTAAAATCCCCTACTAAGGTAGTCACATCATTAGCTACATTAGCTATTGTTATAGACTCATCAATAGCTGGTTTCATTTGAGGTAAATCATATAAAACAATCTCAGCTTCTGAATTATCCTTTGCAAAAGATAAACCAATCATTGCCGTACCACAACCTAAATCAAGAATTTTCTTCGCATTCTTATACTCACTATACTCATTTAATAATTCTCTAAACTGTGCTTGAGGATAGCCAGACTGATAAGCTCTAAGAGTATTGATCATCTGGGCATAATCTACATCCATATTTTGAGTTTCTTCAAAACTCTTAGGTCCATTTTTAAGTAGGTCACCTATATCTTCTGGAAATGCAGCTCCAATGTAAGAATCAAACACAAGGATAAACGTTCCCACATAATACTCACTAGAGTTTAGCAAATACTTATTAGTATCTTCCGTATTTACAAAGCTATCTCCTGATTTTTTCAAATAACCAAGTGCTGATAAAGTCTGTAAAAGAACCGTTGTATTTTCTACCTGCCAAGATTTAATTTCAGCGATTTTATCTGCTGAAACTGGCTCAGTGAGTTCCTCGAATAAGCCAAGCATAAGTACATTTTTTAATACTTTAGACTCCAATGTTCTAAATGGTGTGTCAAAAATCTTTTCTAAAAATTCATTATTCTTTCTCATTGTTTCCTCCCTGTATGATATTTGAACCAAAACTTATTAAAGCTGCCATTTCTTCTGCATACTGTTCTATCTCGCTATCATCCATATCATTTAGTATTATCTTCTCTATTGAGATGACAAATAATGAAGCTAGCGTTTGAATAAATACGCCCGTAACATTCATTTGTTGAACCAAATCTCTTTGTTTAAGTTCCTCAATGTACTTTTCCATATTTAAGTAGAACATTTCCGAAGTGTTTTTTCGAATATTTTTATAATCATATGAATCTGATTTGAATAACAGTAGCGTAAAAGAATCTCTTAGTTCTCTAATCGACTTAAATAAAACAGTATTTCTTCTTTTTGCAAAATCAAAATTCAAGTAATTTAACAATTCATCATCCGATAAACCTGAATAGTCGAAGTTATCTACAATAGAAAACTGCATAAAATCACTTGCAGGTCGAATCAAGGTATCAAACAAGTCCTCTTTGTTATCAAAGTATGTCATGATATTACTATGAGAAATACCAATTATATTGGCAATTTTTCTAAAAGACGTCGCTTTATACCCATGTGTTAAAAACTCTTTTCTTGAAACTTCAAGTATCTTATTCTTTAACTCAAGATTTTTTGTCTGCATACGCACTCCTACATAATCCAAATGATAATTAATATCGAACAGTGTACATTATACACCACTTTTGTGAAACTGTAAATACTTTAATTATGAAATAGTCAACTTACACAGCTATTTCACGCTGAGTAAGTTAAGCAACTAAAAATTGATAAATTTCAGACTATACAAATCACAACTTTTAGTGTATCATATACACGTCCAGAAATAATCACTTCAATTATTTTTGGCAAAAAAACATTAAGTCAAATATACATAATAATAACTAGGAGAAAAATATGAAAAAAATAATTATAAAACCTATTGTTCTTATACTCTGCCTAACACTACTTACTTCATGCTCTAGTACAAGTAACAACCAAAATACGGCACCAGACCCAAAGAACGACAAATATGGACTTATGAAGACTAGCGTTAAACTATTAATGGATAAATATCAACAAGAACATGACTTCAAAACACCACCAGAACTCAAAGCCCTATTAAAACATCCTGACGAGAATTTAACAGCAATGAAAATGAAAACAGTACACTTTGGCGATACCCCTATCAATTATATAGACCATGATACTTTTTTCCTTGCTGATGGTGAAAGTCAAGAAACTACAGGTAGATATGCCAATAAAAGTGATGACGGTCTAGTAAATTTTAATCCTTCATCACCTCAGCGTTTAGGCGATAACATTGTAGCCAAAGAGATGATTAAAAAAGCTACACTCAATGGAAACCGCATTAGTCTACCTATGAAATTTAAAAAACTAGGAGAAGAATTTGCAGCCTTTGATGATATCAATTTTAAGGCAATTAACAAGGATACCAATGAAGTTTTAATCAAAAACAATAAAAATGGCTACTTACTATTTATCCTCATGACACCTAGTGAATACAACAAAGATGACATCATTTTAAATATCAGTGATGCTGACCTGAATTTTCTAGTATCAGTTAGAGTAAATCGAAATTCTGGATTTATAACAGGAATTCTATCTTCTAGTGGAACAGTTAGAGAAGATTTAAATGATAAAGAAGAAATTGTTGTTATCTCACCACTTGAACTGAAACTTGATGGTCTTGGTGCAGGAAATACACTAAAAGAATTCTACGAGAAATTTGGACTTCCTTCAGCCATATCAAAAGACAGCAGTTTGATGTTATTTATGGGCTATATTTTTATCGATACAGCAAACAACTTGAGTTACACTGTATTATTACACACTGATGAAAAAGTCTACGATAGTAGAACTCAAACAGAAAAAAGGATTAGAAACAACACTGTGACAAGCGTTGATATTGTAGTAGAATTACAATAAGACTTATTAATAACAAGACAAAAAAACAAGATATGAAGTTATAACAAGCATTGTTTCCGTTAATAACTTCATATCTTGTTTTTATTTACCCTAAACTCAATTTAAACTTTAGGTTGTCATTCAGAGCCTATGAAACACTACAAACTTTACAAAGTCTAGATTCCTACGTCGCTATGCTCCTCTGAATGACAGACTTTGTGAGTTTATATAGTGTTTCAAGGCGTGGAATCTTAGCCTAAAGATTTACCCTCTAAGAGCCCATTCAGAGCAATCAATTACTCTAGTAGCAATATCTTCATAAAAATAAGGCTCGTGGGATATGAGAAGTATGCTGCCTTTATATTGAAGCAGTGCTCTTTTTAATTCATTCTTTGCATCTTGGTCTAAATGGTTGGTTGGCTCATCAAGGAGAAGTACATTGCTCTCTCTATTGATAATCTTGCAAAGTCTTACTTTCGCTTGCTCTCCACCACTTAACACCCTTACCTGACTTTCTATATGCTCTGTTGTAAGTCCACACTTGGCAAGGGCAGACCTGACTTCATATTGAGATAGAGATGGAAATTCATGCCATATTTCATCAATACAGGTTTTCTTTCCATCGCCACTAATCTCTTGTTCAAAATAGCCAATTTCAAGAAACTGTCCTTTTTCAACGCTGCCATCAAGCGACGGAATAAGTCCTAGCATACTCTTTAGAAGCGTTGTCTTACCAATGCCATTAGCACCGCTCAGTACGAGTTTTTCTCCTCTTTCCATAGTCATATTGATAGGTCTTGACAGTGCTTCATCATAACCAATGATTAAGTCCTTTGTTTCAAAGACCAGTTTTCCAGAAGTCTTTGCTTCCTTGAAATTAAAGGTTGGCTTTGGCTTCTCCGCCTTTAGTTTAATGTCTTCCATTTTGTCGAGTTTTTTCTGTCTAGACATAGCCATATTTCTAGTAGCTACCCTAGCCTTGTTTCTAGCAATAAAGTCCTCTAGCTTCGCCTTTTCTTGTTGCTGCCTTTTGTAAGCTGCCTCAAGTTGACTCTTCTTCATCTCATAGACTTCCATAAATTTATCATAGTCCCCCACATATCTATCCAGCTTTTGGCTTTCCATATGGTAAATAATATTGACAACACTATTTAAAAATGGGATGTCATGTGAAATTAGAATAAAGGCATTTTCATATTCCAGAAGGTATCTCTTCAGCCACTCTATATGAGGTACATCAAGGTAGTTTGTTGGCTCATCTAGTAAGAGTATATCTGGCTTTTCAAGCAGGAGTTTTGCTAGCAGTATCTTTGTCCTCTGTCCACCTGAAAGCTGACTGACGTCCTTGTCAAGTCCAATTTCTACAATACCCAACGCCTTAGCCACTTCATCAACCTTAGAATCTATAATATAAAAGTCATGAGCTTCTAATAAATCCTGTATGGTGCCAAGTTCGTCAAGTAGTTCCTGCATCTCCACTTCATCTGCACAAGCCATTTTATCACAAATCTGGTTCATATCCCTTTCCATGTCAAAGAGAAAAGAAAAAGCGCTGTTTAGCACATCTCTAACGGTACTTCCCTTTTCTAGGACAGTGTGCTGGTCAAGGTACCCTACTCTAGTATTCTTTGCCCACTCAATGCTTCCCTCGTCAGGCATCAGTTTGCCTGTTATAATACTCATAAAAGAGGACTTGCCCTCACCATTAGCTCCTATCAGACCAATGTGTTCGCCCTTTAACATTCGAAAAGATACATCATCAAATATTGCCCTACTACCAAATCCATGACTTAATTTTTTTACTGTTAATATACTCATAAATACTCCTACTGTTAATGTCAATATAAAAGTTACCAAATTTGCCGAAATAAAAGTTAACAGTTATGTTAACCAGTTTTTTGCTGTTTAATAACTTCTTTAGTTCTATAA
>PDWI01003242.1_pt1 | contig 23129 bp, 21 predicted proteins | sample 1430891 | NCBI WGS metagenome assembly PDWI01 (sample SAMN01162508, study PRJNA174530) | Oral metagenome, whole genome shotgun sequencing project. | biome: Marine environment; feature: Marine mammal; material: Swab sample of the gingival sulcus; isolation source: swab sample of gingival sulcus... | reverse complement strand
TAGTATTACTTATTACCAAAACTTATAAATATATAAGATTTATTAACTACCATTATATATCTAGTTGTGATAAAATGGCAGTAGGTTAAGTAATGGAGGGAAAAATGTTATATTCGGTATTTGTAAGCAAGAAACCGACTTTTGATGCACCATCGCAATCAAAACTTGGTTCGCTCAAAAATATTATCAAATTAAGTGATGATATAAATTTGAAAATGGTAAACCACTATTTGATAAAATCACAAAATGAAATAGATATCAAAAAAATATCTGAAAATATACTTTCGGAAAACAACGTGGACGATGTAGTAATTGGCGAAAGGCAGTTTACAGAATTTGATTTTGTGCTACCTGTTAGACCTTTACCTGGTCAGTTTGATTTAAGGGCTCAATCAGCAAAGGAATGCATCGGCATACTTACCGAAGATATTGCGGTTAGCGTAAAGACTTCGATAGTGTATGGTTTTAACGGCAATTTAAGTAGCGAGGATAAAAGTAAAATTGAAAAAATGCTAGTAAACTCGCTAGAAAATGAAAAGATTAGTTTAGATAGACTATATGTCTTTGAGGAAAATGATGCAGATGTTGCCGAGCTTATGGTTTTAGATGAACTTATGCAACTTGATGAAACACAGCTTGCTGGCTACATTGACAAGATGGGTCTAGCGATGGGTGAAAAAGACCTTGCTATGATTATCGATTATTTTGCAAGTGAAAATAGAGTGCCAACTGAAGTTGAACTTAGGGTGCTCGATACTTATTGGTCAGACCATTGTAGGCATACAACATTCAATACTAAGATAAAAGATATTGAAATTGCCTATGCAGAAAAAGACGAAAAATTAGGGGTTGATGTTGAAAGCAACAAGGCTTTGGCTGATAGTTTGAATAGTTACGCAAACCTTCGAGAAGAAATGGGAGTAGCTGAAAAAGAGCTTACTCTAATGGAACTGGCAACACTTTATACAAAGCATTTATATAAAACTGGAAAAATGCCAGATTTAGACGTGTCAGAAGAAATAAATGCTTGTAGTATCAATGTACCTGTTACGATGAAAGATGGACGGGTTGAAGATATGCTACTTATGTTTAAAAACGAAACACACAACCACCCGACAGAAATTGAACCATATGGTGGTGCGGCAACCTGTCTTGGTGGAGCGATTCGTGACCCACTTTCGGGTAGAGCGTATGTCTACGGTGCTATGCGTGTGACTGGTGCGGAGAACCCAAAAGCTGATTTTAAAGATACGATAGAGGGTAAACTCCCACAATACAAGATTACAAGAGATTCGGCACGTGGTTATTCTTCATATGGCAACCAGATGGGCTTAGCAACAGGCTTAGTTAAGGAATTTTATCATAAAGGATTTTTGGCAAAGCGAATGGAAATTGGTGCGGTTATAGCATCTGCCAAAAAGGAAAATGTTATTCGTGAAACACCACAGCCAAGCGATGTCGTGATTTTGGTGGGCGGTCGTACTGGTCGAGATGGTGTTGGTGGTGCAACTGGTTCGTCCAAGTCGCATGATAAGACATCTTTAGTCAAGTGTTCATCAGAAGTACAGAAAGGTAATCCTCCTACCGAAAGAAAAATCATTAGACTATTTATGAATGAGAAATGTGCTAAAATGATAAAAAGATGTAATGATTTTGGTGCTGGTGGTGTAGCAGTTGCAGTTGGCGAGATAGCAGATTCGCTTGAGATAAATTTAGATAAAGTTCTTAAAAAGTATGATGGACTTTCTGCTGTGGAACTAGCTATATCAGAGTCACAAGAGCGTATGGCGGTAGTGGTTACTAAGGAAAATCAAGAAGAATTTATCAAACTAGCTAAGCAAGAAAACCTAGAGGCTGTTGTTATCGCGGAGGTAACAGATAGTAAAAGACTTAGAATGAGTTTCAAAGGACAAACTGTCTTTGACATCTCGCGTGACTTTATCGAAAGTAGTGGTGCTAGTCGTGAGCAAGACATTGTTGTCAACGATAGTAGTGAGTTAACTAACTATTTTGAAACGGCAAATCCTAAGTATTTAGATGCGTTAAAAAGTGAACTTGCTGATATCAAAAATGCCTCGCAAAAAGGTCTGATAGAAATGTTTGACTGTAGTATCGGTGCACGAAGTGTTACAGCGCCACTTGGTGGCAAAAATCAAATTACGGAAAGTGATGTTATGATACACCATATTCCAGTTGGGGAAGAAAACTCTAAAACAATGAGTCTTATGACATTTTTCTACGACCCTGAGTTAGCAGAACTTTCGCCGTTTTATGGAGCATATTACTCGGTGCTAGGTTCAATTGCTCGGGTAGTGGCAGCTGGTTTTGATTATAAAAATGTTAGACTAACTTTTCAAGAGTATTTTGAAAAACTTGGTACTAATAATGAAAAATGGGGCAAACCATTTTCAGCCTTGTTGGGTGCTTATGCTGTACAGAAAGAGTTTGAAGTTTCAGCCATTGGCGGTAAAGATTCGATGAGTGGTAGCTTTGGTGATATTAACGTACCACCGACTCTTGTATCATTTGCAGTGTCAACAAGTAATGACAAACCAATTGCCAATGTACTTAAAAAAGAAAAATCCAGTCTATATATGATTGATATTGAGAGAGCAAGCGAGGGTTATCTTGACATTGCCAAACTTCGAGCGGTCTATGACAAGATTTTAGCTAATAAAGAAAGTATATCTGCGATGAAGGCGGTTGACCACAAAGGCTATATTATCAATGCAATGGAAATGGCTTTTGGTAATGGACTTGGCTTATCGTTTGACGAGTCAGCTCTTAAATCGCAATCTTTGAAAAATTATGGTTCAATAATCTTGCAGTCGGCTAGTGATATGAGTGCAGATTTACCACTTGTGAAGATTGCTGATGTAACTGAAACACCAAACTTTGATATAGCTGGTCAAGTTTATGAGGCGGCTGATTTGATGGATACTTATAAAAACTCACTTAGCAGTGTTTATGAAATTTCAACACCTTGTGAAGCTGATGTCGAAACATTATCTTATGACAAACGTCCAGCACAGCAAAGTCAGCAGAAGATTAATCCAGTTGTATTTATTCCAGTTTTCCCTGGCACAAATTGTGAGCATGATACGAAACGAGTATTTGCTAAAAATGGTGCAACTGTGATAACAGAGGTCTTTAAAAATATCACAGTCGAAGACATTAAGGATTCGATAGACAGATTTGAAAAAGCGATTGAACAAGCTAATATAATTGCTATACCAGGTGGCTTTAGTGCAGGTGATGAGCCAGAAGGTAGTGCTAAATTTATCGCTAGTGTATTTAGAAATGAAAAGATTAAAAAAGCTGTAAATAAGCACTTGAGTGAAAAAGACGGTTTAATTATTGGAATTTGTAACGGTTTCCAAGCCCTTATTAAGCTTGGTCTGTTTGAACACGATTATATTTCAGATTTGAATCAAGACTCACCAACTCTAACTTACAATAAAATTGGTCGACACGTGTCTAAAGCTGTTAAGACAAGAGTTTCAAGTGTTAATAGTGCATGGCTGACAGGACTGAATGTGGGTGATATTAACAGCGTTTACGTTTCAAATGGTGAGGGACGTGTTATGATGAACAAAGCAACATATCAAAAGCTAAGAGATAATGGTCAAATTTTCTCGCAATATGTGGATGATAATGATGTGGCGACAATGAATGGCGAAGACAATCCGAGCGGTTCGATGTATGCTATCGAGGGGCTTATCAGTAAAAATGGACGAGTTCTTGGTAAAATGGGACATACAGAACGAACTGATTGTGGGTTATATATAAATTATCAGGCTAAATTTGATGAAACATTATTTGAGGCTGGAGTTAAGTATTTTAAAGGAGAATAAAATGAGAGTTGCAATTGTAATGGGTAGTGATTCTGACTACGATGTAGTTAAGGGTGCTGTAGAAGTATTGAAAGAAAATGGTGTTGATGTGACTGTGCGTGTTTTATCAGCACACCGTACACCGAATCAAACACACGAGTTTGTAACTGAAATGAATCAGCAAGCGGATTTATTTATAGCAGCAGCTGGTAAAGCGGCTCACTTAGCGGGGGTAGTTGCATCATTAACTACTAAACCGGTAATTGGATTACCTATCAAATCGTCAACTATGGACGGTATGGATTCGCTACTTAGCACAGTTCAGATGCCATCGGGCATACCAGTTGCAACAGTTGCGATTAACGGAGCTAAAAATGCTGGCATACTTGCTATGCAAATACTTGCATTAAAGTATGAAACTTTACAAGATAGATTAAAAGAAATGAAAATTGAGATGGAAAAAGCTGTTCTTAAAAAAGACGAAAAAATCAGCAAAATGATATAGGAGGAAATATGAACAAATTAGATATGCTATATGAGGGCAAAGCGAAAAAAATCTTCAAAACAGATGAGACTGGCAAATATATTGTAGAGTACAAAGACGATGCAACAGCTTTTAATGGCGAGAAAAAAGGTAGTATCATGGATAAAGGTGTTGTCAACAATAAAATGACAGCGATAATCTTTACATACCTTGAAGAGAATGGCATCCCAACACACTTCTTAGAGTTGTTATCAGATAGAGAGCAATTGGTTAAGCAAGTTGAGATTGTAAAACTTGAAGTTATATTACGTAATATCGTTGCTGGTTCAATGGCAAAAAGATTAGGCATTGAAGAAGGTACAAAATTAGATGAGCCTGTATTTGAGTTTTCTTACAAAGACGATGATTTAGGCGATCCGCTAATCAATGATTATCATGCAATTGCGTTAAAAGCTGCTACAAAGGAAGAAATTGAAACTATCCGTAACTATGCTTTCAAGATAAATCAGTTACTTCAAAAGTTCTTTATTGAGAAAAACTTGATTTTAGTTGACTTTAAATTAGAATTTGGTAGAACTCCAGATGGCGTAATTATCTTGGCTGATGAAATTTCACCAGATACTTGCAGACTGTGGGATAAAGACACTAATAAAAAAATGGATAAAGATAGATTTAGAAGAGATTTAGGCGGAGTTGAGGAAGTATATGAAGAAGTGCTTGCTCGTCTAAAGAAATAAGTTAAGGCGAAGTAATTCAAAATAAAATGTTGAGTTAAATGCTATGAAAAAGGGGTAAGTGTAAACTTGCTCTTTTTTCAAATATTCATACTTATTTAACAACTGATAATGCTATATCTGTTGACTTTGCAATCTGAAAGTAATATAATTAAATGTTAGTCTAGTTATGTGTATATAAACCAGTTCAATTTACAGTAAAGTGTAAAATACTTCAGTCATGTGAAATGCTTGATTTTTAAGTTGTTATTTTTATATTGTGAGGTGAATTAACTGGTAATGAATTAGAGGTAAAAAAATGGGATATAATGTTATTGTGATTATATCACTTATGTCAATTATACTTGTAATATTTAGTTTTTTTAATGAAAAAGTTTTAAAGATGCCATCAGAGATAGGGCTTATGACAATTGCTTTTAGTATATCGTCAGTTTTACTTATCATGCATTATCTTGGTGTTGGTTTTGTAGGACATACTGATAATATAACGCAATTTTTCGACCTGCATGATATTATTATGAATGGGTTAATATGTTTTTTACTATTTAGTGGCTCGGCAAAAATTAAATTTAAGGACTTGGTAGATGATAAGTATTTGATTAGTTCGCTGGCATTCTTTTCAACACTTACAGCGGCTATTGTCTATGGAATTATTATATATTACTTGTCTGGTTTTATAGGTGTAAATCTCAATATTTTAGAATCGTGTATGGTTGGAAGTATCATTGCACCAACTGACCCTGTATCTGCGATGAGTATCTTGAAAAAAGCTGGTATGTCACGCAGAATATCGATTATCATGGAAGGTGAGTCGCTTTTCAATGATGGTATTGCAGTTGCAATATTTGTAACTTTCAACGAAATGAATAAATCGACTGTTCAGACAGAACCGTTGTTGACGTTTTTCCAGACTATAACTTATAATGTAGCGGGTGCTATAATACTTGGTTTGTTTGTAAGTGTTCCGTTATTTATAATTTTTAAACTTACTAAGCAAAAGCATTTAGAAATTTTGATAAGCTTTGCTGCTGTTACTTCAGCTTACGCTTTAAGTGAGTATTTTAAAGTTTCGGCACCGATTGCTGCGGTGGTTGTTGGCATTTATTTTGCAACAAAGATGAATACCTTGCATGGTGATAACGAGGGTTATTATACTAATTTCTATGCCTTTTGGGGTGTAATTGATAAGACGTTAAATGGTGTATTGTATATAATTATTGGCTTTGCAATACTTTATCTGCACTCGACCAACAATTTCCTTATTATTATGGTAACTGCCATAGTGATAGGACTAATTTCAAGATATGTTAGTCTTATTGTGCCGATTAGGTTATTTAGTCGTAATACGAAGATATTACCAGAAAAGTATGTTTCGGATATTCGCAAGAAAGAGTTTTGGGCAATGACCAATTTGCTTACTTGGGGTGGATTAAAAGGTGGTATTTCGATTGCCTTAGCACTTGGTACTGCACATGCTGTAAGTCAAGATATTTATAATTTTATAGTTATAAGTACGTATTCAGTAGTTGCTTTTTCGATACTTGTCCAAGGTCTTAGTATTAGAGGACTTTACCGTAGGTTAATGGTCAACTTTGTTGACGAGGAAAATAGATAGTAAATAAAAAACGAAAGATTATTACAAAATGTGTAAGTTGTCTTTCGTTTTTTGTTTAATTAGCTATTTTGCTGAAGATCTTTTATAATTTCTAGCTTTTTAGTAGTTTTAATTGCTTTAATCCATAGGTACGTTTCAAAAGCCGAAACTAGCAATGAAAAAGCAATTATACAAATCTGTAAAGGTTCAAGTGTGTGTGGTGTTAAGTCGATAATGAGTAGGTTGTTGTTTGCTGGTTTTTTGGGTATAAGATCAATGATGTTGGTTATGGTAGCTACTATTACTGTTCGTTCAATTAGCCAATTGGTGATACTAAAGATAATTGGAATTGCGATATTGGTTGTTCCAACGATGTATTCGTCTTTGGTTCTTTTTACTACGAATTTTTTTACAGATATAAATATTAGTTTAAATAGACCTGAAAAGGTGAAAGTTACCATAAAAATACTAGCTAGTAATTGTAGTGTGACGATGTGGTTTATCCAGCCAACTATTGAATAGCCTTTACTACGTAGTTCTTTTTCATTTTTATCGTCGATTTTTTTAAAGATGGATATTTTTTCTATCTTTTCTGTTGTTATATTTTCCATTTTTTTCTCCAATCGTGGTTGAACTTAATACGGTGAGTTAATTTTTTGTATTACGAAAAATTTTAAAGCAGAAAAAATCCTTGCTTATCATAAGTATTGGCATAAGTCCAATTAGTAAAACTTTAAAGCTTGTTTCGAAAGGTTTAACTCTAATAGCAAATTTGAATATAATTGACATGCCGAACCAGATAGTGCCTGATTTAATAAATATTAGTATAGTTTTAATGATTAGTAGGATTAGTAATGTGAGAATTTTTTTTCGGTTAATGATTAAGTCTTGCTCTTGTTTTTCTTTGATTTTTTGTAAGTAGATTATAGTAAAAGTTATTGCCAGCATATTTAATGTGGCGTTTAGTTTTGAAAATTTAAAGCATAGTAGTATGATACATAAGGTGAAACTAATAAATTCTACTATAAGTAAGCGGTTTATCCAATTTAAAGTTGCAATTTGGTTATCTTCGAAAATGTCCATATGCTCTCCATTGAAAATTTTAGATTGTCTGCTTTGCGAAGTTATTTGCTAATATTATAGCATTTATACATAAAAAATCAAGTTAAATTTAAAATATTAATATTGTAATATTTATGTATAGTTAACTATTTTTATCATTATTTAGGTATTGATAAACTAAAAGAAACAGCTAGAAAACAAATAAACACATTGATAGAGGTTTTACTAAAAGATTTACTTGATGATAAAACTTTGAGGATATATCAACTGTAAAGCTGAATAGGTCCATGTGGTAAATAAATGAGTAGCTTTTAAGTTTAGAAACGTGTTAAGCAATTAACCATCGTTTAATATTAGTTTAACAAAGTTTGCTATTTTTTGGCATATTTTGTCATTTTTTTTAGTTAAATTTTTGTGAACAAAAAGCCCTATTTGTTAAATTACTAAATACAAGGCTATTACGCTTCATATTTATGTACATATTATAAAATAAAAACAACTAATTATGTTGATAAAAAACAATTTAAGTTAATAAAACATACAATACACGTTTGATAGTAAAATGTTTTTAAAGGGTATAAATCTTATAGAAAGTATTAAGAAAATTTCATAATTATAAATTGTTGTATAGTGAATGGAGAAATGTTATGAAAAAGAAGAAGTTATTTTTACTATCTTTTTTTATGATGTTGTCGTTTATGGTTATGTATTCAAGATACATTGCAACTCATGCTGAGATAGGTACGAATATACCGATTGGGCTGACAGTTATAATGTATCTTATGTACATAAGTATGATGTTTAAGTTTTTAGTTGAATTTTTTAGAACTAAGTCGTGACAACATACTTGAAAAAAGTATTGAGAAATCGTCGCACCGTTTGTAATAGCATGCATTATGTAATAAACCTCCTAAGAGAGTAGGGCGGGCACGCTTTACTCTTTTTCCTTGTCTACATTTTACTAAGGTCTAAGCTTAGGTTAATATAGCTTGATAATGACTGATTTTTTGGAGAAGAAATTTGCTGCGGCAATTGTGCTTGATGATGATTAAAGTTTGTGGTATAATTTTTTTAGAAACTTTGAAGGTTACGAAGTAGTATATATAAATGAAATCAGAGATTGTCACATTTGCTGTGAGTGGCGACATACTATATATATGAATTACATAACTGGAGTTGTACGGTTAATCTCGTTATCGATTTAAAGGCATTATTATGTGAATTAAGGTGGTACCGCGGTTTTTCGCCCTTAGCGAGAACTTGTGGTATTTTTTTATTTGAAAGGAGAATTAGATGAACGCACTTAAAGAGTTGATGGATAGAGGCTTTATCGCTCAAATGACTCACGAAGATGAGACTATTGAACTGTTTGAAAAAGAAAAAGTTACGGTTTATTCTGGATTTGATGCGACTAGCGATAGTTTGACAGTTGGACATATGATACCATTAATGGCAATGGCGCATTTGCAAAAAGCTGGACATAGACCAATTTTTGTAGTGGGCGGAGCAACAACTATGATTGGCGACCCGTCTGGTCGTACTGATATGAGAAAGATGCTTACTATCGAAGAAATTAATAAAAATGTTGAAATTTTCAAAGAGCAGAGCAAGAGCTTTCTGGATTTTAGCGAGGGTAAAGCTCTTATGCTTAACAATGCTGATTGGTTGGTTGATAAAAAATATTTAGAAATACTTAGAGAAGTTGGTGCTGATTTTTCAGTTAATAGGATGTTGACAGCGGATTGTTTTAAGTCAAGGCTTGAAAAAGGTTTGAGTTTCTTAGAGTTTAACTATATGATTATGCAGGCATATGACTTTTTACACTTGAATAGGAAATATGATTGTAAAGTTGAAATGGGTGGCAACGACCAGTGGTCAAACATTTTGGCTGGTGCCGACCTTGTGCGACGACACGAACAAAAAACTGCTTTTGGCGTAACGTTTGAATTATTAACTCTACCAAGTGGTGAAAAAATGGGTAAAACAGCTAAAGGAGCAGTTTTCTTGAATAAAGAAAGAACAAGCACGTATGATTTTTATCAGTATTTCAGAAATACGGCTGACTCTGATGTAATTTTACTTATGAAGAGATTGACATTTATCCCGCTCGAAGAAATTGAAGAGTATAGCAAACTAGAAGGTAAGGACTTAAATAAAGTTAAAGACATTCTGGCTTACGACCTTACTATGAGAGTGCATGGTAAAGAAGAAGCGGATAAAGCTAGAGAAGCATCTAAATCAGTATTTGGTGGTGGTTTTGCATCAGACAATATGCCGTCATTTGCGATGGATAAGTCAAAAATTGGTGAGATTGACATTTGTCAATTATTAGTAGATGCGGAGATTACAAAATCAAAGGGCGAAGGCAGAAGACTTATCAATCAAAATGGCATCAGTTTAAATGGTGAAAAAGTAAAAGATAGTGCTAAGTTAATAGAAGAAAGTGATTTTACAGACGGAAGTTTGATACTACAAAAAGGTAAAAAGATTTTCGTAAAAGTAACTATATAAAAGAAAAGAGGAATTTGTGAGAGTAACAGGTGTAGTTGAAAAGATAATTTATCAGACAGGGGAAAGTAACTATAAAGTTGCACGTGTCGAGATAGATGATGAAATCTTTACGGTGAGTGGCGATATGCCGTCGCTTATTGAAAAAGGGATATACGAGTTTGATGTAACCGAAAAGGACCACCCCAAGTATGGTTTTCAATTAGTCTGTAACTCTCTGAAAATTCCAGCCACAGCAGGTGAAGATGATATAATTAGATTTCTTTCATCGGGTGCGTTTTCGGGTATAGGTAAAGTTACTGCTAAAAGGATAGTTGAGCATTTTGGCGAAGCTACACTTGATATACTGAAAAAAGATGTTAACAAGTTAGAAGAAGTTGACGGCATTGGTCATAAAACACTATCTAAAATCAAAGAGTCTATTAAAGAGCATATGGAAAAGAGTGATGCTTTTTTTGAGCTTAGTAAGTACGGTTTTAATTTGGCTCAGTCTAAAAAGATTTATCATCAGTACGAAGAAAGGGCATCTGATGTACTGGAAGAAAATCCTTATAGTATTTTAAGAGATGTTGATGGTCTTACGTTTGCGAAAGTTGATGATATTGCATTAAAACGGGGATTTAAAAAGACTTCATTGGAGCGAATGACAGCACTGTTATTTTTTGAGTTATCTAGAATTTGTTATACAGATGGTCATACCTTTGTCGATAAAAATCAGCTCATCCAAAGCGTGATTGAGCGGGAAAAGTTTAGCTTTGAAAGTGAAGATATTAAAAATGATTTTTTTGATAAAGTATTGCTGGAGCTTATGGCGAGTGGCGATATCCATGTTGATAGAGTTGATAGCGAGGATGAAACCAGTCCGCTTAGAATATTTATTAGAGAAATTTATGAGTGCGAAGTAGCGATTTGCGAGAATTTATTTAGACTTAATGAAAACACGATAATCCGAAAGTCAGTTGAGGAGCTTGCCCCAGATATTGTGCTAAGTGATGACCAAAAAAGTGCTTTGGATAAGGCTTTTGATGAAGCGGTCTATATCTTGACAGGAGCGGCTGGTTCAGGTAAGACAACGATACTAAAAGAAATGATAAAGCGTGCTGATATGGCAGGTTTTTCGTACAAACTAGCAGCACCAACTGGGAGGGCGGCAGCTAGGATGACTGAACTTACAGGTGTTGATGCCACAACTATCCATAGGCTACTAGAAGTTAAGTATGATGAAAATGCAAGTCGAATTTATTTTAGCCGAAATAAATCTGTGCCATTGGATGAAGATGTGATATTTATTGATGAAGCGTCGATGATAGATATTGTATTGTTTAAACATTTGGTATCAGCTATCAAGTCGGGTGCTAATTTAGTTTTGATTGGCGACCCTAACCAGCTACCGCCAGTTGGTATTGGGCTTTGCTTTTTGGATATGATAAGTTCGGGTAAGTTTAACGCATCACAACTAACAGGAGTTCACCGTCAAAAAGAGGCCAGTTGTATTATCAGCAATGCCAGAGCAGTTTTAGATTTACAACCTTTACAGTACAATAAAGATGGTGGCGACTTTTATTTGTTTAAAACACGAAATGATTACGAAACGCTTACTCGTGTGCTAGAGCTTGCTACCAAAAGAGTGCCAGAAAAGTTTGGCTATGACCCATATAAGTCAATAGTTGTACTTAGCCCTAAGAAAAAGGGATTGCTTGGTACAGAGAATCTGAATCTTAAATTACAGCAACTACTGAATCCAAATCATAAGCAGAAATTTTTTGATAAGTTTGCTGTGGGTGATAAGGTAATGCAGATTAAAAATAATTATAATTTGAAGTGGACTGACCCAGTGAGCAAAAAGGAAGATGAAGGCGTATTTAACGGTGAAATGGGTGTAGTGATTGAAGCGGAGCAGGGCGAAATCGTAGTAGATTTTAATGGTGAAAAGATTACTACTTATACTGAAAAAACGATAAGGGAACTAGAACTCGCCTATGCTATGACGGTACATAAATCACAGGGTAACGAGTTTGAAGTGGTTATAATGCCAAGTTATGATATGGGACGTTTTATGGAGTCCAACAACTTGATATATACTGCTATCACGCGGGCGAAGAAGATGTTTGTTTTAGCTGGTAATCAGATGTATTTTGAAAGGGCATATAAAAATGATAATAAAAATGCTAGAAATACCAATTTGGCAAACCTTATCTGTGCAGGGTTATAAAAACAGAGATTGTCTGTTTAATGTAATCGGTATATTTTAAATCGTTACTATAAAATAAATTAACATATCAAACAGAGTAGTGAAGAATAAAAATTCTCGGCTACTCTGTCTTTAATTTTACATTTTCGTTAAAAAACATTCTTTTACTATAAAGTTTTAAGTTTATACCGATATTTGTAATAGGCGTCAAAGTTGTAATAGAATTTGCTATTTATAGTGTTGCCTTTGCTAAGGTACGGAAGGATTGCTAATGTCAGTTTTGCAGGATAATGTGCTAGATTTTTTTTACCCACGTTATACAGAGTGCCTTTATTGTGAAGCGGTTATGGATAGAAACAGGGAAAAGTTTTTATGCGAAAACTGTCAAGGTAGACTGCTTAAAATTAGCTATGCTTGCAAACGCTGTTCATATCCACTCGCTACGCCCAATATGGATTATTGTAATCAGTGTATTGGTTTGGAAACGAGTCTGGATAGGTTTTATGCAGGGTATTTATTTGATGATGTCTCAAGAAGTGTGATTTATAATTATAAGTATAATCATAAAAATTATTATTGTGAATTTTACGCTAGTTTAATTTTAGAAGTCATCGAAAATAATTACAAAAACGAAACAATTGAAGCGATTGCAATCGTTCCGTCTACTAAAAAAAGGAAAAAAATTCGTGGATTTGACCATGTTTTAGAAATAGCAAAAATAGTATCAAAAAAATCAAATATACCAATATATGATTTGTTGATAAGAAATATTCAAAATAACCCGCAAGCAAAATTAGGCAAAAATGAAAGGGCATTGCAAATAAAAAATGTTTTTTCGCTAAAGAAAATTAAAATCATGCCGAAAACTGTTTTGTTGGTAGACGATATTTATACGACTGGTTCGACGCTTGAGGAGTGTGCAACTCTCTTAAAGCGTTCCAATATGAGGGTTATAGGGGCTGTCATGTTTAGAACGATAAGAAGTTAAATATAGGACTAAAGTATTATACGAAGTTGACGATAATAAATACAAGGAGAAAAAAAATGGAGGTAGAGATGAAAATTAATTATACTCCAAAGGTTGTAGGAACAACTAAAACCTATGGAAAAAAAACGGGAAAGGCTACAAAGGTAAAGAGGTCATTAGTAGCCAAGGATGAGATGTCAATCTCAAGTTCTGCAAAGGACGTCCAATTAGCTTCAAAAGCTATAAAAAATGTACCTGATGTTAGGGTTGATAAAATTAAGGCTCTAAAAGAACAAATTGACAACGGCACTTACAACGTATCAGCTATTGATATAGCGGATAAGATGATAGAATGGTAGGATTGGTGGTATATGGAAAGTAATTTGCTTAATCTTATCGATATTATGCAGAAAGAATGTGAAATCTATACCCAGTTAAAAGCTGTGGAAGTAGAAAAAAAGCAGATTATAATTGACAACGATGTTAAGGCTTTAGAAAAAGTTACAGCAAGGGAACAAGGATTTTTAAAAACCATCGTTCACCTCGAGGAGCTTAGAGCTGAGGTTGTCGATGGTTTTTGCAGTAGTATCGGTTTAGAGAAATTTGAAACAATTAATGACATACTAAATGTTTTAAAAGAATCAGAAAAGAAAAAGTTGACAAAAGTTAGAGATGAACTGTACTCGGTGACGACGAGTTTGAAAGAGGTTAATGAGTTAAACAATATGCTTCTTAATCAGAGCATAGATTATATTAACTATACAATTGAAGTGGCACGAAGTACAGGCGAAGAAAATGTAGGTTATGATGATGGTGCGAACGATAGGTTGATAAAGGTTGACAAGAGCTTATTTGATGTAAGGGTATAGGTATATATTATGAGTTTTTTCGGATTACATATAGCAACATCGGGTTTGTTTGTAGCCCAAAGAGCGTTACAAGTTATATCACACAACATATCAAATGAAAATACACCTGGTTATTCAAGACAAAGACTTGATATGAAACAAACTATGCCACTTGAACTACCTGGTGTTAAAGGCACACTAGGTACAGGCGTAGAAGCTGAAGCGGTTATTCAGATAAGAGAAATGTTTTATGATTTAAAAATTAGAGAGGAAACTTCTTATCAAGGTCATTGGGACTTTTTAAATGAAGGACTTTCTAATATTGAGTCAATTCTCAATGAGCCGTCAGAATCAGGAATAAAAACTGTTGTAAATGAGTTTTTTGCAGCACTTGATGTGCTAAGTGGCAATGCTGAAAATTTAACTACTAGAGCACTTGTTAGGCAAAAGGCAATAGCTTTTACTGAAAGTGTAAAAACTATGTATAAAAAAATGAATGAACTACAAGAGCAGGTTAATTTTCAAATAAAGTCCGATGTGGAAATGATAAATAGTTATGCTATACAAATTCGTGACTTAAATAAAAGTATATACGAAACAGAGATAGGCGCTGGCAAAGCCAATGACCTAAGAGACCAAAGAAATTTACTGGTTGACAAACTTAGTAAGTATGTCAAGGTTCAAACCTATGAAGACTATCATGGCGAATTTACAGTAGCTATTCATGGTAAACCGCTTGTCTCGCACCTAAAGGCGGACAAAATCCTATTGACTAAACGTGATGAAGTGCTTAATTATGATGATGTACCTGGCATGTATGAACTATCATGGCAGTCGGGTAGTAAATTCAAAACAACAGCGGGGGAACTAAGAGCTTTATTGGATTTTAGAGATAATATTTCGGGTGATACTAAGGGCTTGCCATACTATAAAGATAGGTTGAATTTATATGTTGATAGAGTGGCATCAGAGTTAAACCGTATTCATACACAGGGTTATGACCTTGACAAAAATAAAGGCGTGATGTTTTTCACTAAAAAGAATATGTCTTCAAGAAAGTATGATAAATTTTTACTTGAGCAAGGACTTGATGGCGGCAAGCCAATTGATGTAACCGAAGAAGTTTTAAAGGATATTGATATTGAGGCGACAGATTTTAAAAATTCGAAGGTTATTGCGAACAATATCAAGAATATTTTGATGAACAACCCAGATTATGGTCATAAGTCGATTAAACTACTTAGCGATGGTAAATACTACATAGTTGATAGGGTGACTGCTGGCGAGATAACATTATCTGATGATTTGGAAAAAGATTTAAACAAATTTGCCGCTGCTGCCAATATACAAGGATTACCTAAGCAAGGTGATAATATACTTAAAATGGTTAATCTTACAAATAACGAGCAGTTGTTTGCTTGGGGTTCGGCAGAAGGCTTTATCAATAGCTTAGTAGCAAACTTAGGTGTTGACAAAGGTGAAACAGAGAGAATGTCCAAAAACGAAAAAAGTATGGTAGTTGAGATTGAAAATAAAAGACAGTCAATCATGGGTGTTTCGCTGGATGAAGAAGCAACTATGATGATAAAGTTTCAACATAGTTACAATGCAAATGCTAGGATGCTGACAACAATGGACGAACTGTTAGACAGAGTTATCAATAGACTTGGTCGTGTTGGATTGTAGATAGGAGGTAGTGATGCGTGTTACAAATAAGATGATTGCCAATAGGATGCTGTACAACATGACTAGGAATTTGAAAAACGTAGTAAAATTTGGTGAATATGCTGACGGAAAAAGGATACATAAACCATCTGATGATCCAATAGCTGTTGCTAAAGCACTTGGTTTGCGAACTGATATAAGTGAAAATTATCAACATGGTGTTAATATTCGTGATGCGATAAGTTGGTTTGAAGTGACGGAAGATGCCATAATTGGTATCAATGATTCATTTAAAAGGTTAAAACAACTTGCTGTTCAAGCAGCTAATGGTGTCTACTCAGTTGCTGATGTTCAGAAAATTAATGCTGAGGTAAAAACAATAACAGATACAATAATAAGTTGTGGTAATGTAAACTATTCTGGTAAGTTTGTTTTTTCAGGTTTTCAGAGTGATAGTATGCTTTTAAACGCTAAAACTGGCGAATATAATATCGATGTTACTAATATGGATATGTGCTTACCACCTAAAATTAGAACCTATGTAGGTAAGGCGGAACTTATTGAACTTTCGACAAGTGGACTTGATATTTTTGGTGCAGTTTTAGATGAAAATGTATATAGAAATATGTTTACGGACACAGCGGGTAGCGTGATTGAAGAAGGCGTTTCTTTTGTGCAAGGTGAATTTGATTTAAATAAAAATCATTCTAAGGCGAGTAATGACTTAAATGTTACCGTAGACGGTAAAGAATATGTTGTGGACAAAGCAATGTTGAATGGTGAAAAATCAACTTTAACAGTAGATGAAGTGTTAGAAACCTTTAAAAATGCTGTCAATGGTACAGAAAAGCTTGATGATGTCGCTGATGTTTATTTTGATGAACATAAAAATTTAGTAATCAGAGCCAAAAGGCCGGGAAAAGTAGTAAGCGTTAAAAAGTCAACTTATAGAGTTGGTAGCTTGCTAGAAGGTGTGGCGTCGAAAAAGGCTTTTTATAAAGGTAAATTTGCCTTAAAAGGTAAGGCTGCTGATTACAGGGCTGCAAATTTCAAGGTTACGTTAAAGGGTAGTACAGATGAAATATTTAACATTGATACTTCTGGGTTAACAGGTTATGGTTTCACGCTCAAAAAAGCTGACGTTCTTAAACAGTTTAGAACAGCTAGAAATATGGGTGGAACTAAACAGTTATCAGATGTTGCTGATATATTTTTTGATCAGGACAATAATTTGATTATCAAGGAAAAAAATTATAATTCGGATGCAACCAATAGGATAGAATTTTCTGGTGGTTGCGATGGTTACGACCCATTATATAATAAAAAAGAAGCAGAAATAAAGTTTACGGGCAAAAAGTTAGCAGATGCAGATTTTGCCGCTCTTGGTAGTGAAACATTTGATATAACACTTAATGGTGGAGCTCCGTATACTATTGCGCCAGCTGCTGCTTCAGATCCGGCAGGTTATGTAGCTAATGTGCAAGCTGCCATAGATAGTGTTGGAGAGTTAACTGGTAAAGTAAAGGTCTATTTATCTAATGGAAATATTGCGTTTTCAACGATCAGTACGTCTCCTGATGATGATAATAAAAAACCAACATTACGTGTTGTAGCAAATGGTATTGGTGAGGTGTCAAAAATTATGAGCGCTTCTGAGATTGCACATGGTAATATATCACAAAAAATTGAGGCTGAATTAAAGTTTACAGGATTTAATTTGAGTGATAGCTTTATATTCAATAACATTGATCAATTGAAAAAAACTCCAGTTTTTGTAACTTTAAATGGATCAAGAAAAAAAGTTACGCTTGATCCTGATGCGGTTATCAGCAAGGCAAATCCAGCAAAAGATTATGTACAAGCCTTGCAAAGGGCGATTGATGAAGCACATGGTAGTAAGAAAATAGAGGCATCAATCGAAGATGGAACTCTAGTGTTGAAAACAATCAATACCGAAGACGGAGTAAAACCAAGTTTGAAGTTTGAACCAGTTGTAACTAGAATGCCAAGTCTCATAAAAGACTTACAAGATTTTTCGAAAGCTTTAGATACAAATGATAAAGCTGGCATAGATAAATTTTTAACCAACTTATCAGGTCATTTAGATCGTGTTTTATCTGTAAGAGCAGATATTGGTGCTAGGTACAATCGAATGAAACTTTCGCAACAACGAAATGAAACTAATAACTTGACATTTACTGATACATTGACGCAAGTTGAAGGTGTAGATATGAGTAAGGCAATCCTTGAATTTAAGCAATATGATGCAGTGTATCGAGCATCGTTATCGATAAGTTCAAAGGTAATGCAACCATCGCTAATTGATTTTCTCAAATAAGTGATAATAAGGTAGGTGATAGTTATGTTAACAAAAGTTTTGTCAATAGCAACTACAAAAGCGAGTTACGGAATTAGACGTGTGCAAGATTCTAAATTAGAGATAGATTCAGGCAGTCCGATAAAAAGTGATATTACCGCTACAAAACCAATGCTAAATATGAAAATCACCAAACCAGAGATTGAGATAGACCAGCGGGAGTGTTTTGCTGAAGCTGGGCTAAAGACTCCCGACAAGTTTTTAAAAGATTGCAACGCTGAAACTGAGAAGATTTATAGGAATGCCATCGACAATATTGTCAGTCAGGGCAATGAGCTAGCGGATATACATATTGGTGAAAATCCAATTCCGCGTCATGCTGAGTATAATGAATTTGACCAGTTTACCAAAGAGTCAAATATGGTCACTATGCCAAGAAGTAGACCAAAAATAACTTTAAAACGTGGTGACATTAATTTCAATTTGGATAGAGGCAAAATTATTAATAATACAGTGGTGCAGCAACCTAGAATTAGCTATCAAATGAGTAAGATTGAGTGCTACATGAAAGAGTATGGTAAAGTTGAAATCTCTGTAATAGACAGAAGAATTTAAACTTAGTTGTAAGTATGAATGGAGATGAATATGAAAATAGAAACAAATTACGCTGGAGTTGTTGAGTATGATGAAAAAGATATTATAACTTTTCCTGAAGGAATACTTGGTTTCGAAGAGCACAAGGATTATATTGTAGTTGGTAGTATTACTGCTGACTTTCCATTCTTGTGGTTGCAAGCGGTTGAGGAAAAAGAGCTGGCTTTTATACTGACAAATCCGTTTTTATTTACCGAAAATTATGATTTTAATTTGCCAACTAGCTTTACAAAAGTAATAGAAACTGATAATATAGAAGATATTGAAGTTTATACAATGATAGTTATATCTAAATCGGCAAAAGATGTAACGACTAATTTAAAATCTCCACTTATTTTTAACAATACTAAGAGATTGGCGGCTCAAATTGTGCTTGATGAGGACTATGAATATAAGCATAAAATTTTTATTAAGGAGTAGTTATGTTAATACTTTCCAGAAAAAAGGGTGATGGCATCATACTCGATGATAAAATAAAAATTAAAATACTAGAGACAAGTGACGGAAAAGTCAAAATTGGTATTGACGCACCAGATGATGTAAGAATACTTAGAGCAGAGGTCAAAGAACAAATTATTGAACAAAATAAATCTGCTACCGATTTTGTCGTGGGCGCTGATGAGTTGAGATTAGCATTAAAAAATCAAAAAAAATAATTTGACAAAGGATGGTAATTGAAATTGAACATACTTGCGATTGAATCAAGTTGTGACGAAACTTCTGCTGCCGTAGTAGTTGACGGTAGGGAAGTTTTGTCTAATATTATAGAGTCACAGATTCCGATACATAAAGAATATGGCGGAGTTGTGCCAGAGATTGCCTCACGAAATCACTTGATAAAGATTTCGTCAGTTGTGCAAGAGGCGTTAAATAAAGCTAATTTGGAATTAGATGATATTGATAAAATAGCTGTAACCTATGGTCCTGGTCTTGTCGGGGCTTTACTTGTGGGTGTCAACTATGCCAAAGCATTGGCATATGCGATTGAAAAACCGCTTGTGGCAGTAAATCACCTTTTGGGGCATTTATCTTCACCACTGTTAACCTTTAAAGATTTAAAACCACCATATATGTCGCTAGTGGTGTCGGGTGGGCATACTTATTTGGCGAGAGTGCATGATTATACAGATGTTGAGATTGTCGGTGAAACTAGAGATGATGCTATTGGCGAAGCGTATGACAAGGTAGCACGAACATTGGGGTTTGAATATCCAGGTGGACCTAAAATCGATAAAGCAGCTAAAGCAGGCGACCGCAATAGCGTGCAGTTTCCAAGAGTTTTTTTGGAAAAAGATAGTTTGGACTTTAGTTTTAGTGGTATCAAGTCAGCTGTTTTAAATCATGTAAATTCAGCAAAGATGAAAGGTCTTGAGATTAATGCTGAGGATATTTCAGCTAGTTTCCAAGAAGCAGTTTTAGAAGTTTTGGTTGAAAAATCAATTAGAGCCGTTGACAAGTTTGGCTATGACAAATTAGTAGTTGCAGGTGGGGTTGCTGCCAATACTAGACTTAGAGAAATGTTAGACGAAAGGTCGAAAGATAAAAATTTGGAAGTGTTTTATCCTGATTTTGAGTATTGTACTGATAATGCTGCAATGATTGGTTCAGCTGGTTTCTACTTAGATGAAGTAGCTAATCCGCTTGAATTAAATGCTATGCCTGGTTTAGGGTTAAAAGCTTTATAAAAAAATAAACAACGACAAAGACGATAGTTATTGTACTATGGTGCTTTGTCGTTGTTTCGTTTTGGCTATTTAAATTTGCATTTTGACAAGTTGGTTATTAAATTTTAGTGAGTTGTGACTGTGTCTTACAGTGAAGTCACCATTGACCGAACTTTCGAGTTCAAATTTAATTTCGCCAGTTTCGTTGTCGTAAATAAATTCTTTGCCATTTATATAAAATTTTTCAGATAAGTCGATGTCTAGACCTGCTAAAATCACTGCTAGGTCATTGCTCTTGTCTTTGCTGATGCCGACACATTTGCCGATGCCGATTACTTCTCTATTGGCTAGTCTAGTAAAATCGTCAAGCAAATCAGCTAATTTCTGGGCTTGACTGATATCACTTTCGTTATTGCTACATGGTTTGTAGTTGACTGTGCTTGTTTCCCATTCTAAAATTGTGCCATCGCTTAAAGTTATCCTTTTTTCTGGTACAAAAGTTAGTGAATTTGGCATATCCGAAAAAACAGCGTCTTTTTGTAAAGCGTAGCTAGTGTTTTTAACTTTTTGAGTAGAGCCGAGCATGTTTTTGACGATGTTGACACCTACTTCAGTTAGTCCGCCATTGTGGATTAAAATTTCATTAGGGTCGCAAACGGTATTTTCGAAATTAGTGTCAAGTTTTTCCCACCTACCGTCAATATAGCCGAGAAAGCCACCGTCGTAGCTGATTTTGAAATTTTCGCAAATTATCGGTTTGCTATTTGGTGAAGTATTTTTAATATATTCATCAAAATTTTGGTAGTTTTCATTGTTAGTGTTTTCTTCAGCTGTGTTGTAATTTGGTGTAGTTGTCATGTTGTTAATGTTATCGTTCATTTTATGTCTCCTTTTATTGTCAGATTTTTTGTATTTTTGTTAATGCGGCTGCAAATTTGGCTTGTATTTATATATCGTCTTTTCTTGGCAGATGATTAGTGAAATTTCTTAAAATCGCTATTGGGTTTAATTATATAATTTTGATTTGATTTTGATTTATTTATATCTTGCAAATAAAAAAACCTACAAATGTAGGTTTAGTTAGGCGGAAATTATTTAGTTGCGATTATAGCAACATAGCCACCTTTTTTGTAGCCTTCTACTGTATCTTCAATACCTTCATTTGTGTACAATGGGTTGTTTTGAAGTGTTTGGTAGTATGTGAAATCTTTCATGTTTAACTCTTTTAAAATATCAATTTTTTCTTCGGTTGAACGCCAACAAGCCTCTTTTACAAGTTCGAGCGGGTAAGGTAAATTTGGCATTGCACCGTCTAAAAATTCGTGTTCAAAAGAATTAGTGCAAGTTGCCAGTTGGTACATAAAGCCAAAAGCACTTTCTTTTGGCACGTCAAATAGTATAATTTTACCACCAGTTTTTAAAGCGTTGTAAGCCTTTTGGTAAGCTGGTTTCAATTCAGGAATGTAGCTTGAGCTACCATTAAAATAGATTATATCGTAGGCATTTTCTTCTAATTCACTATTTTCAATTAAACCTATTTTAACATTCATCCCTCTTTTTCGAGCAATCTCTGCCATGTCGGTAGATGGTTCTAAGCCTTCAATATTGTGATTTTCGATAGTGCTTTCAAATAAACCACTACCGCAACCAATTGATAAAACTCTTTTACCGTCGATGTTACCTAAAGCTGTTTTGTAAAGAATAACTTCACTATTGAATAAATTTTCATTTTCCATAAACCATGAGTCATATTTCTCTGCATGGCCATCAAATTTTTGTTTTGACATACCTTTGTCCTTTCATTGTATAAAACACTACAATACAGGCGCAAAATTTTAATTCCCTACGCCGGCATTATCCGTATCAGGTTCAAGGGTCGAAATTTTCATTTCCTCTCAGCCAGTAGCTCCCCTAAAATCATCAAGTTATATTTACCCAGTAAAAGTATGAAAATATCATCGAAATTGTAAAGTGGATTAACAACTTGTATTTGAAGTGTTTTTTATAATGCTAAGTTGTAGATTAATACTTTATTAACAGAAAGTTAATATTATATTGTGATTTTAAGATAACGTAAATATCCTTTTATTTACACTGTGCTAAAAATGATGTATACTGAGTATGATAATTGAATAGTAAAGAAACGATTACAAGTATAGATTTTAACGGAGGTAACTGGTATGTTTTTAGCTGTTACAATAATTTATTTTGCAGTATGCTACTTCCTAAAGGTGGAGGTTGCTATGGTTTTAATGATATACACAATAGCTATCTCTGTAATAAAGTCGGTTTTAGTACAGGAATTAAAAAGTTTATTTAACTTGCGAAAAACGAGAGAAGTATATAACAAAGTTGGGTTTCTTAATACCATCCAAAGTTTAGCAGCGATTTTTGTAATGTACTTTTATTATATTATTGGTAGTGGTGTACAACTTAATGTTCTTAATTTAATAATATTTGCTATACCAATCTTGATTTTATATAGATTTCTAGTGTGGGGCATAATTTCTGATATAAAAAATTGGCAACGAAATTAAAAATTAATTTTAAACAAAGTGGCTGAGTAGAAGTAATCCTTAGCCATTTTTTTTGTGAAATTTCGCATTGA